>Ga0228536_1000106_pt1 | contig 210320 bp, 208 predicted proteins | sample SJ1Smetagenome_FD_168611 | JGI IMG/M metagenome (GOLD analysis project Ga0228536, IMG submission 168611) | Enriched culture of PCE-dechlorinating microbial communities from Ithaca, New York, USA - SJ1.S | ecosystem: Engineered > Modeled > Simulated communities (microbial... > Unclassified...
CCTACACGGCAAGAGGACTTGAGCCCTACCGGGGGTTCCATGTCTTCATGAGGGCGGTTGAGGAGATATGCAGGCGGAGGCCTCACTGCCACATCGTTATAACCGGGGGCGACGAGGCGCGCTACGGCAAGAGGCTGCCCGAGAACCAGAGTTACCGGGAGAAGATGCTGAAAGAGGTATCCATAGACGAGAGGCGCGTCCACTTCATGGGGCTCGTCCCCTACGATACCCACTTGAGGACCCTCCAGGTGTCATCCGCCCACGTCTACCTCACGGTCCCCTTCGTCCTCTCCTGGTCCATGATAGAGGCGATGGCGGCCGGGTGCGTTGTTATCGGGTCAGCCACGCCGCCCGTCGAAGAGGTTATAGAAGACGGGCACAATGGGCTCCTTGTCGACTTCTTCTCCCCCAAAGAAATCGCGGACCGGGTGGACGAGGTGCTGGAGCATCCCGGGAGGATGGCGCATCTGGGGGAAGCGGCGCGCCGCGATGTTGCTGAGCGATACAATGTGAAGGACAAGATCGGGGAATACCAGAGGTTGTGGGAAGATGTCATGGGGAAAAGGTGAGTGAGGTTTTCCTGGATCCCGGCCTTCGCCGGGATGACGGTGGAAGAGGGGTGCCGGGATGACGGTGGAAGAGAGGTGCCGGGATGACGGTGAGGCGGTGGAGACCGCGGAAGAGCTCCGGTCCCTGGCCGCCCGCACAGAGAACCAGTCTGCCCTCGGCTAGTGTCGTAACGAAAACCGACCTGCGACCATCTTCTGCTATTGACTCTGCACGAAATATGTGTATAATGTGTGTACGAGAGGTGACAGGTGCAGACCAGACACAATATAACCCTTGATCAGGATATTTCCCGGGAACTGGAATCCATAGCTGGCGAGCTCGGCGAGAAGAAGAGCGCCATCATCGAAAAAGCCCTCGCAGCGTATTTTGATCTCCTCGACCTGGAAATAGTCCGGAAACGCGTGAAGGACGTTGAAGAGGGACGAGATAAGATAGTAGACGCCGAAGAAGTCTGGAAAAGGCTTGGGATCTAGCTCCGTCTATTCTCTCAAATTCGTGGAGAAAGCTTCCCGGGACCTCGAAAGGATCGCCCTCCCGTTCCAGAAGATCATCAAGGAAAAACTCATCCTCCTCGCCCGGAACCCCGGCGCCCTCGCGAACAACATCACCAGGCTGTCAGGCGCCATGGTGGACTACTACAGGCTCCGGGTGGGCAGTTACCGCGTTATCTTCGAGAAGAGGGAAAAGGAACTCGTGATCCTCGCGGTCCGTATCGGGCACAGGCGAGAGATATACCAGTGATCGCTCTCACTTCACCCTTTCGAACTTGACCTTCATCTATTATCCTTCGGCCGTCTATGTCGATGACGGCGAAGCGGTGGCGGGCGTGATGGATGACCTCACCTATCCGATAAGTCCCCTCACGCCCTGTTCCCACTGCCCTATCATGCGCTCGCCTATCTCGCGGAACTCGGGATGGTCCGATATGTAAGCAGGGACCATCCGCCTCGTCTCCATGACGGCTTCGGCTGCGCGGTTGAATGTGTCGGAAATCTTTTTGACGGGCAGCGAGACATGGGCCACGGCAAAACGCTCCAGCACTTTACGGGGCCACCATTTCTTCGTGCCTGCCAGGGTGAGCGCGGGTACATCTTTCCCGTTCAAGCGGTTCAAGCTGCTCAAACGGCTCAAGCCGTTATTTCTTCTTCAGCACTATCCGTATGGGTGCGCCCATGAAGCCGAATTCTTCGCGGAGGCTGTTTTCGAGGTATCTTCGGTAGTGGTCGGGGACGAGCCGGGGGTGGTTGGAGAAAAGGACGAAGGTCGGCGGCGAGGCCTTGGCCTGGCTGGCATAGAATATCTTCACCTGTCTGCCCTTCTGGTAGGAGATGTCGTGGCGGGCGAAGAAATCAGCGAAGGCCTTGTTGAGGGGGGCGGTGCCGATCCTCGTCGTCAGTTGCTCGTAGACGGCGAGGTCCATGTCGATGATGTCGTCTATTCCTGTCCCCTGTATCGCCGAGGAGAAGATAACGGGAGCGAAGGAGGCGTGGGGGATCCTCTCGTAGACCATGTCGCGGTATTTCTCCTGGGTGAACTCCCTCTTCACGAGGTCCCACTTGTTGATGACGATACAAAGGCCCTTGCCCCTCGATATGATGAGGTGCGCTATGCTGCCTTCCTGGTGCCCGGGGCCTTCGGCCGCGTCCACGATGAGGTTCACCACGTCGGCGCGCTCGATGCTCCTTACCGCGCTCGACACGGAATACTCCTCCACCTTTTCGGAGATCTTGCCCTTCTTCCTCAGACCCGCCGTGTCGATGAGGACAAGTTCCCTTCCGTCGCGGACGATCCGGGAATCCACGGAATCCCGGGTTGTGCCGGGTATGTCGCTGACGATCATCCTCTCCGAACCGAGGATGCAGTTGGCCAGCGAGGACTTCCCCGTGTTGGGTTTCCCGACGAGGGCGATCCGGGTGACGCGGGGTCCTTCGGCGTCCTCGGCCGGCTCCTCTCCCTCCCCTTCTTCCATCCCTTTCAGGATATCGTCGAGAACCTCGCCGATGCCGAGCCCGTGGGTGGCGCTCACGGAATACAGGGTGTCGGCGCCAAGCTCATAGAAATCGACGAGCGCCTCCTCCCGCTTCTTCGAGTCCATCTTGTTGACAACGTAGTAGACGGGCTTGTGCAAGCGCCTCAGCATCCGGGCGATGTCCCTGTCGGCGGGCATCACCCCTTCCTTGCCGTCGAGAAGGAATATCACCGCCGCCGACTCGTGAAGGGACGCCTCGATCTGTTTCATGATGAGCTTCGAAAACCCGTCCTCTTCGGACGATGAGAACCCCCCCGTATCAACGAGGAGGAAACTCCTCCCACCCATCTCGAAGGAACCGTAGTTGCGGTCCCTCGTCACTCCCGGGGTATCCTCCGTGATGGCCTTGCGGTACCCGATGACCCTGTTGAAGAAGGTCGACTTGCCGACGTTCGGTCTCCCCACAATGCTGATAAGGCGCTCTTTTCTAGTCATCGTACCTCAGGAACATGCTCAGTATGAACCCTATGACGGGCAGGACCGAGATGGAATATAACGCGACGGGCACACCGAAGTGATCCGCGACGACACCGAGGATGGTCACTCCGACACCGCCCGTGCCGATGGCAAAACCCACCATGAGTCCCGACGCGATGCCGAGCTTCGTGGGAAGGAGCTTCTGGGCCATGACGATGGTGACGGAGAACGTGGAAACGAGGAGCATTCCCTGAACGCCGAGGACAACGAAGAGCAGAAGGCTCTTTTCGACGGCCGGCAGGAACATGACGGGCAGGGTCACCATGGAAAGGAACATGGAGAGGCGCACGAAGAACCTGTGGCCGAAGCGGTCGGCAATGGGAGCGCCGACCAGCGTCCCCACGGCACCACAGAAGAGAAAGACGAAGACAAGCTTCCCGGCGTAGAGCGGGTCTCCCCTGAGATAATCGATGTAGTAGAAGGGGATGTATGTCATGAGCCCGATCTGCGTCCAGGAGCGCATGACGACAATGAGGATGACCACGGCCAGCGCGACGTATTCCACCGTGGATGTCTTCGGCGCCTCCTTTCTTGCCGCCTCCCCGTGAACGGCCACGGGCATCATGATGGTTCTGCGGTAGGCCACGATGACCGCCGCGCACAAAAGGGAAGGCACGACGATGACGGGCAGCGAGGAGAACCCGTAGAGTTCAATGATGTACATGGAAAGGATGGGGCCCAGCGAGAAGCCGATGTTCCCGCCCACGGAGAAGACGGACATGCCCGTCGCCGGCCTGTCACCCGTGAAGAAATGGGCCGTCTTGTAGCCCTCGGGATGATAGGACGCCACTCCCAGGCCGCTTATGACGACAAGGCCCAGGATGAGGAGGAAATAGGGGGAAAAGGGCAGCGCCGAGAACCCCACGCCGGCGGCGAGAAGCCCCAGGGGCAAAAGGTACGCCATGGCTCTTTTGTCCGAGACATACCCGAAGACGGGCTGCAGGATGGAGGACGTAAAGTTGGAGGCCATGAGTATCATGCCCGTCATGGCATAGGTGAGTCCGAGCTTCTCCTTCAGGAAGGGCAGGATGGCGGGAAGCGCCCCCTGATAGATGTCGACCACGAGGTGACCGAGAGAGAGAATGAGGAGCACCCGGAGGTCAAACTTTCTCATTTTCCACGATGTCCCTGAAGGCCATGAGGGTCCTGCACGTGGCCCCCCATATCCTGTCGCCGTTATAGTGGAAGGAGGTCCACTCTCCCCCCCGGCGTCCGGGCGTGAATTCCTCGCCCTTGAGGAGACTGTAGGGAAGGAGGATGAGATAGGCCACCTCCCCGGGGTTGGTCGAGAACTCGTAAGGGTAAGGCATGACCCCGACAAAAGGAGAGATGACGAATCCCGAGTATGTCCATGAATCGTCGAGCCTGCCGATGACCTCCACGTCATCGAACCTGACGCCGACCTCTTCCTCGGCCTCCCTGAAGGCCGTATGTTCGAGGTCCCGGTCCGTCGCCTCGAACATGCCTCCCGGGAATGAGACCTCTCCCTTGTGGTGCCGCACGGTGTCGGTACGTTTCGTGAGCACGCAGTAGACGTCTCCGTCGCGCTCAAAAAGGAGGAGCGCCGTGGCGGCCCTCAGAGAAGGGTCGGAAGGTATCTGCGTCGGTCTGTGGGTCAGGAGACGGTCCCTGATGGTCGCGAGCATCGCCTATTGTAACGTGAAGACGCCTGCAAAAGCAACGACGCAACTCAAGCCGGCCTCTGTCCGTCCCGTCTCCCGGGGGAACGGCCCGCACGACGGCGATGGCTGCCGCCGGTCATCCCATGTCAGTATTCTGACATCAATTCCGGCGGTCGGGGTCCACGTTGAAGAGAAACATGATCCGTTTCCAGATGAGCAGCCTTTCCATGTCCATGACGACCTCAGGCGCCTCGGACCTCTCCATCTCGCCGTATCTCTCGCAGCTCTTGGCAAGAAGGTGAAAGCATTCCCGGACGGATTTGTTGATGTTCCCGCGGCTCTTTTGTGTTCCTGACATCCTGTCAATTCGAGCTTTCATGACCGTAATTTTTGCAAACCATGTGCCAGATAGCTTCCATAAAAACTATTTTACTCCGCGTCGTGTTTTGTGTAAGAATGAATGAAAGCAGCCACTACTACGGATACAACGACCCATGGGGCGTCTCTTCGGAGGGTTTGCGCGATGAAAAAACAGAAGGTGGGAACCCCGGACCTGCGGGACAAGCTTGTGACGGACACCGTCAAGAAGGTGATGGCCCTCCTCAAGAGCAAGGGACAGGAGCCTGATAAAGCCGTGGTCGAAAAGACAACAAATGAGGCCATAGACGATTTCGTCGCGCAGTGGTACGAGGTTTCCCTCGAAGCCATAGAACTCAAGGACGGCGAGGCTGATTTCGTTACCGATGACGAGCTTGACGACCCCGAGCTCATCCATGAGGCAAAGCTCAGGGTCATAAGGGATCTCTACGAAGAACCTCCGGAAGACTTCTACGAGACCATCGCGCAGAGCGCCGCAGTCTCCCACTGATCATCAGTCTTTCTTCTCCCGGCCTTCCTCTCCGTTACCTTTCTTCTTTTCCATCGCCTCGGAGATCTCCGTGAGGCGCTTTTCCACGAGATGATTCAAGGTGCCCTCGGGATAGGTCCCGTCCGCCCCCGGTTCACCTGCCGGCATGCCCGTCAGGAGCTCAAGGCCCTCCTCCATGCGGTCAATGGTGTAGACGCTGAAAAGCCCCTTCCGAACCGCCTCTATCACGTCGTCGCTCAGCACCAGGTTCCTTGCGTTCCGTTTCGGGATTATCACCCCCTGTGATCCGTCGAGGCCGCGCATCTTGCAAAGATGGAAGAAGCCCTCTATCTTCTGGTTCACCCCGCCTATTGGCTGAACGTCCCCGTTCTGGTCCATGGAGCCCGTCACGGCAAAGGACTGTTTCAGCGGGACACCGCTGATGGAGGACAAAAGGGCGTAGAGCTCGGCGCAGGTGGCGCTGTCACCCTCGACCATCTCGTAGAGCTGCTCGAAGGTGATGGACGCGGAGAGGCTTATGGGCTTGTTGACGGCGTACTTCCCGCCGAGATAGCTCGTGATGATGAGGATGGCCTTCTCGTGGATCTTGCCGCTCATCTTCGTCTCCCGCTCGAGGTTGACGACACCCGCCCTGCCCATGTAGGTCTTCGCGGTGATACGGGACGGTTTGCCGAAGGCATAGTCACCGATATCGAGAACGGCGAGGCCGTTCACCTGCCCCACCTTTTCCCCCGCCGTGTTCACGATGAGGGTGTCCTCGAGCATCATCTCCTGCAGCCTTTCCTCGATACGGTTCACCCTGTAGATCTTCTCCTTCACCGCCTTCGTCACGTGCGCGGCCGTCACGGTGCCCACCCCCTCCTTCTTTGCCCAGTAGTGAGACTCCCGAATGAGGTCGGCAATGTCGCCGAAGCGCGTCGAGAGCTTGTCCTGGTGGTCGGCAAAACGCGAGCCCATCTCCACGAGCCGCGCCACCGCCGTCCTGTCGAAGGGAAGGAGGTTTTCGTCCTTCTGACACTGGACAACATACAGCGCGTACTTGTCCGTGTTCTGTCTGTTCCTTTCCATGCGGCTGTCGAAATCGGCCTTTACCTTGAAAAGCTCCCGGGAATCCTCGTCGTAGGCGTGGAGCATATAGTAAAGGTAGGGGTTGCCCGTGAGGACAACCTTCACATCAAGGGGGATGGCCTCGGACTTCAGGCCCGCCGTGCTGATAAGGCGGTACTGCTCCAGCACGTCCTCGATACGGATCTCCCCGTTCTTGAGCGCCCGTTTCAATGCCTCGTAGGAGAAGGCGTTCCTCAGGAGCTCGAGGGCGTCGATGACGAGATAACCCCCGTTCGCCTTGTGCAGTGAGCCGGCCTTTATCATCGTGAAATCCGTCGTCGCCATGCCGTACTGAACCTTGTACTCCATCCTGCCGAAGAGGTTGAGGTAGGTCGGGTTGCTCTCGTACACCACGGGGGCCCCCGTGCTCTCCCCGTTGTTGACGATAACGTTAACGGCATACCTGGCAAAGGATGTCTCCGCCTTCGGCATCTTGAGGAAGGGCAGGGGCGAGGGTGCCTCCTCGGTAGCCTTGAAGTCGTCGAGATGGGTCAGAATGTCCTCTTTCACATCCTCGAGGTACCTGACCACCTTCTCCTGCTCCCCGTACTTCTTCTGGACGGCATCGACCATGGGACCGACGATATCGAGGGCGACCATCCTGTCGAGGCGCATCACCATCTCACCGACGATCTTCTCCGCCTCCCTGAGGATGCGGACCACGTCGTTCAGTTTCTCCTGGAAGAGACGCCCTGTTTCCTCGAGCTTCTTCCTCGCCTTGGCGTCGAGGGCTTCGAACTCCTCCTTCGACATGAGCTCCCCGTTCTCCTTGACGGGAACGATGAGAACCCCCGTCGGCCCCCGCTTCACCGTAAAACCCCTCTCTTTCGCTTCGCCATCGAGACGGGTGAGATACTCCTGCTGCTTCTGCTGAAACTCATCGACAATCTTGCTCTTCTGTGTCTCGTATTCCTTGGATTCAAAGGCCTTCGGTATCTCCAGCCTCAGGATCTTGATCATCTCCTCGAGGTCCTTCTGGAACACGGCACCCTTGCCGGGTCCGAAGGAAAGGGCGATGGAACTGTCGGGGTCCTTGAAGTTGTGGACATAGCACCAGTCGGCAGGGGGTTCTTCGTTGGCCGCCTTCTGCCTGAGCATGTACATCACCGTGGACATCTTCCCCGTGCCGCTCTCGCCGATGGCAAAGATGTTGAAACCGGTGCTGTCCATATTGAGGCCGAAGTCGAGCGACCTCAGGGCCTTCTCCTGCCCGATCGTCATCGGCAATTCGACGACAGCATCTGCCCCGGCAAAGGCGAAGGAATCGGGATCGCATTTCCTGTAGAGTTCATCGGGCTTCAACTTTGTGATCACGGGCTGCCTCCTCAGTCGTATACTGTCAACAAGGGTTCCATTTCCGAAGCGTTACATAAAAATAACACCTGACAGCAAATAATCAACCCCGAACCAAAAAACGGTCTCAGGTCTCAGGTCTCAGGTCTCAAGCAAAAAAAACCGAATTCAGGCCGGGAAGCGCCACGTACAACCTTCAGGGCTGTATTCTGTATGACCTGAGACTTGCAACCTGGAACCTGAAACCGTCTTTCACCTCATCCAGCTTCCGCCGGTGACGCAGAGGGTCTGGCCCGTCATGTATTCTCCCTCGTCGGAGGCAAGGAAGAGTGCCGCGTTTGCCACGTCTTCGGGAGTGCCCTTCCGGGGGTACGGTATCTCCTCGAACATCCTGTCGATCTCGTCCTGAGGGTAGATGTGCGGTATGAACTCGTTGAAGATGAAACTGGGCGCTATGGTGTTGGCCGTGATGCGGTGCGGGGCGACCTCCACGGCGAGGCATCTCGAGAAGGCCATGACGCCCGCCTTCGCCGCCGCGTAGTGGGCATGGCCGCCGGCAAGCCCGCGAAATCCCGCTACGGAAGTGACGCTTATGATGCGTCCGAAGTTCTGTTTCATCATGGCTGGTACAACGGCCCTGCAGCAATGGAAGGTGCCCGTGAGGGTTGTCGCGAGCACAAGGTCCCAGACCTCGTCCGTTATGTCCACGACCCGGGTGGGGCGGTTCGTTCCCGCGTTGTTGAAGAGTATGTCGACGCGGCCAAAGGCAGCGAGCGTTTCCTCCACGGCACGGTTCACATCGGAGGCGCTCGTCACGTCACACGTAAGGCCAAGCGTTCTTGCCCCGTATTCACCGGCTATCTCGGCCGCCACGGTCCTCGCCCTGTCCCCGTGAATATCGGTGATGACCACCGCGGCACCCTCCCGCGCCATCGCCCGGGCCGTCGCCTGCCCGATCCCGGCGCCCGCGGCCGCCGTAAGGAGGGCAACTCTGTCTTTCAGTCTCATGGTCCCTGTTCTCCTTGAATCTACATGATACAAAATCGGCGGGACAGGGCTCAAGGAAATAAAGACGGTTGCGGGTTGCGCGTTTCGGGTTCCGGGTTAAGGGCCAAAGAGGAACAGCACAGAACCTTTGCAGGTTATTTTTTTCCGACGTATGTGATATTGTATGGGTGTTCACTTCGAGACACTTAAGGAGAACCGGTGGCAAAAAAGAAACGTCGGGTGCGTAATGTTGTCCTTCTTGCGTCGGTATCCTTCGTTATCTCTCTCGCGCTTTTTCTTTTTGATGTCCTTGCCACCTACGAGAACCGGTCCTTCGACATCTTCTCCCGCCATCTGAATCCCGAACGTGCGTCGGACCGCATCGTCATCATCGAGATCGATCAGCAGTCGATAGATGCCCTCAGCGCCGAGAGCATCAACTGGCCGTGGCCCCGGCAGGTCTACGCGCCCATCATTGAGTTCGCCTCACTGGCGGACGCCTTCCTCGTGGATATCCTCTTCACCGAGCCCTCCTCCTACGGTCAGGAGGACGACATGGTGCTCGGCGATGCCATAGCGAAGGCCGCCAACGTCTACCTGCCCTTCTTCCTGTCCGTGAACGAGAAGACCGTGGCCCCCGACGATGTCGCGTATCTTGCGGGTTTCGCCGTTCCCGGCGGTCCGTCGCCCGGGCCCCGGTACCGCTCCGTCGTGGCGCCCGTCGACGCGATACGCCGCGGCGCGAAAGGTTCGGGGAACGTCGCCATCAGCCCCGACGGGGACGGGGTCTACCGCAGGGTGCCCCTGACATTCACCCTCGCGGAGATGACACTCCCCAGCCTTACCTTCTCCTGCTTCACGGGCCGGGGAGACGCGAAAATGGGCCCCAACGGGCTCCTCCTGCGAGAGAAACTCCTGCCCCTTGCGAAGGGGCGGCTCCTCCTTAGTTTTCCCCGCGGAGCGAAACCCTTTACGGTCATCCCCGCCATCGATGTCCTGAGCGCGTACCGCGGGGCAGCCGCGGCGCAGGACGCGACCCTGTCCCGGGACTTCTTCAAGGGCAAGGTCGTCTTCCTGGGGATGACGGCTCCGGGCCTTCTGGACCTGAAATCGACGCCCACAATGCCGGTTTCCACGGGTGTCCACATCAATGCGACACTCTTCGAGAACCTCGACCTGGGAACTTTCATGCGCCCCGTTCCGGTGCTTGTCGTCACCCTTTCAATGCTCCTTGTCTGCGTCTTCATCGCCGCCTTCGTGCTCACCTTCCACACCATAGCGAAGAACCTCTCCGTCTTCGCGGCGGGCCTCGTCCTCATCCTCGCCGTCGCGGCTCTCCTTTTCTCCGGCCGGTACTACCTCCCGACGACCTATCTCGTGGTGACCCTCCTTGTGAGCTTCATCCTTTCCGCCATCTTCAGCTACGCTCTCGAGGGGCGGGAAAGGCAGTTCATCAAGAGGACCTTTTCGCAATACATGGACAAGACCATCGTGGAACATGTTCTCCAGAACCCGGACATCGTCAGGCCCGGCGGCAGGAAGGCGAGGGTCACGGTCCTGTTCGCCGACATCGCCGGGTTCACCACCATTTCTGAAAGGAACACCCCCGAAGACACGGCGCTCATGCTTCACAGGGTCCTTAACGAACTCACCGAGGTCGTCATCGAGGAGAAAGGGGTCGTGGACAAGTACATCGGTGATTGCATCATGGCCTTCTGGGGCTCACCCCTTGAAACACCGAAGGACGAGATCAACGCCTGCCGGTGCTCGTTGAAATTCATCGACGCCATCGGCGGGATAAACGGGGTCTTCGAACAGGAGGGCATCCCTCCCGTTGCCATACGGGTGGGTCTTCACACGGGAGACGCCATCGCGGGGAACATGGGGAGCGTCCGGCTCTTTGACTTCACCGTCGTCGGTGACACGGTGAACCTGGCGTCGCGCCTGGAATCGGTGAACAAGGTCTTCGGCACGAACATCATCGCCAGCGAACACACCCTCGCAAAGACCTACGATCTCTTCCTGTCACGCAACCTCGGGCCCATCGAGGTGAAGGGAAAATCGGAGCCCGTCGTCATCCACGAGGTCCTCTGCGAGACGGCAGACGCCCCGGCCGTGTTCAAAAGAAAGGTCGACCTTTACAGTGAGGCGTTCCGAGCCTACCGGGAGCAGAGGTTCACCGAGGCCGTGGACCTCTTCGATACCCTTCTCAAGGAATTTCCGCACGACGGGCCGGGCGAATTTTACAGGAAACGGGCCGCATCCCTGGCGGGGAATTTTTCTTTGACAAAAGACTGGGATATTATTAGAATGACCGAAAAATGATGAAAAAGGCCATATTCCTGTCATTGATCATTGTCTTTACGGCAACCGCCGCGCTGGCTGAAACGGTCACGGTCATCACGAAGGAGAACGCGATCCGTGAATACGCGAAGTTCTTCGCGCCCGTCAAGGCTAACGTGCGGTATAACGACAGGCTGGAGGCCCTCTCCATGGAAGGCGACTGGTACAAGGTGAAATACGGCCCGTCCATCGGCTATATCCACAGGACCGCCGTGGAAAAGAGGGCCGTCGGCGCACCTGCCTCCTATGCGCGCAAGGGGTCCTCCGTCAGTGAGAGCGAGGCGGCGCTCGCCGGGAAGGGATTCAACCCGCAGGTCGAGGCGTCATACAAGAGACAGCATCCGGAGATGAAGTACGGTCTCGTGGACAGCATCGAGCGTTACCCTGTCCCCGACCGCGATATCGCCCAGTTCATAGTGGCGGGAGGTTTGAGGCAGCCATGACGGGAAGATGTCTCACACTCCTCTGCTGCGCCGCGCTCCTTGCAATGTTCGCCTCCTGCGATACCACGGGCTTCGGCAATATTTCGCAGCATATCAGCACGGCCATGACCGTGGTCGATGCCACGTCGAAGGCCGCCCGTCCCATATCGGACGAAGAGGAGTACTATGTCGGCCGTGCCGTGGCCGCGAAGATCCTGGGGACCTACAGGCTCACCACGGACGCCCGGCTCACCCAGTACGTGAACCTCATCGGAAGGACGGTCGCCCTCAATTCGGACAAACCTTACACCTATGGCGGATATCACTTCGCCATACTGGACACGAACGAGATAAACGCCTTTGCCGCCCCCGGCGGGACGATCTTCATCACGAGCGGCATGATACGGACAACGGCAAGCGAGGATGAACTGGCGGCGGTCCTTGCCCACGAGGTCGCTCACATAAGCAAGCGCGACGGCATAGCCGCCATCAAGAGCGCCCGCTGGACCGAGGCGCTCACCGTCATCGGCACCACGGCGGCGCGCAACTACACCTCCGGTGAGGTCTCCCAACTCGTCAGCCTCTTCGAGGGCAGCATCGACGACGTCTTCAAGACCCTCGTCGTCAGCGGGTACGGCCGGTCGCAGGAATACGCGGCGGACGAAACCGCCGCTCAGACGCTCGCAAAGTGCGGGTACGACCCCCGTGCCGTCCTGTCCTTCCTGAAACGGCTCGAGCAAAGGAGCGGATCATCAGGGGGCGGGATCACGGCGACACACCCCGCGACCACCGACAGGATAGAGAACATCTCCGGCAAGATACCCTCGACCGCCCAGATCCACCCCAGGGCCATTGAGGCCCGCGCGGCACGATACGGCGCCGCGGTCCGTTAAGACAGCGGTGTCTTTGACCTCAAGGATCAAAAAAATATAACCATTGGCGAAAAGAGGTGTTCCATGAAATACTTCATGATCATTGTCCTCTTACTGGCGCCGCTCTCAACCTTCGGCGCACAGGCGCAGTGCCCGCGGTACAGTGTAACCATGACGGGGACCACGGTGCACATGGGGGTCACCTACACGGAGCGCGTCGAGGCCTACAAGGTCGGAGCCGGGTCGGGCTACAACGGACGGTGGAAGGTCGACCTTTTTGAACAGATCATAACCTATCCCTGGCAGCTGGGCATGGCCATGACCACCAATGACGTCCATGACCTGGGAAACGGGATCCGGATGCAGTCAACATGTACCGTTGGGGGAAACATCGTGCACTGCCGCAGTGTTTCCGACACCATGTTCCTGGAGGTTATAAACAACAGGGTGCGCATGGAAAGGACCAGACCCTGGCACGGCCAGGTCACGGGCAGTACCATGACCTGGAAGTTCCACCTCGAGAGCCCCACCGAACCGGTCCTCCACGGGGTCATTGCCGAGGGGCCGAGGGAACCCATAGAGCTCACGATCATTTTCCCCGCCGACAGGACCCGCGTCGTCTACAGTTCCCAGCAGCCGCCGACACTGGAACTCAAGCTGCAGGCGAAGACAAAGCCCGAGCAGTATGCCCAGTCCATCGAATGGACCCTTCCCGAAATGGAGGGTACGACACGCAGGATAGTCCAGGGAGCTCCCAGAGGAAGCGTCCTCGATGTCATTTACGAAAAGATGCCGGAAGACAACAGCCAGTTCGGCAGGAAAAAGGTCACGGCGACCCTGAAGGTGGGTACCTGCACCGCCACAGAGAGCCGGGAGGTCCAGTTCTTCTACCCCCGGGACCTGAAGAACAATCCCGGCGGTCAATACCCCAACTGGTTCTACTACTGGAAACAGACCCCGGCTGGCAGACCCCGCGGACAGATGGTCAACATAGAATACGGGGGAACCACGTACGGCGAGTGCGTGCACCCCACCGTTCCCGCCCAGTTCACGCCCGGCGCCGGTCACGCCACCATCCACGTGTGCAGCCTTGTGAGGCTCGGGGACCAGTTCCAGAACCGTTTTCCCGTCCTGACCCTGCAGTCGCCCTATCACCTGGGCTGGGAAACGAGCCGGAACATAGACACCTTCGCCAAGGCCGTCATTCACGAGTTCGTGCACTGGCAATGCTATCATAATTTCAGGTATGGCAAGACCCTACCGGCGATCCAGGCCGCGGACACCGACGCTGACGGCCTGCCCGACACGGTGGAGCCCCAGTACGGCTTTGACCCCAACATGTTCCAGACCCATATGTCCACCCATCCGGAGCTGAAAAAGATAGGCGGCGATGAAGAATGGCTCGCCTACATGTCCATGTCCGAGATCCCCATGGGCAAGTACAACATGTACGACTGGGCAAGACCGGGAAACCAGTGGCCCTGAAAAGAAGGTTCAAGGGTTCTAAGGGGTTTTTGTTTGAAAAATCTCCGTTCCCGCACTAGACTAATAGACCGAATACACTAATCAAAGGTTAGGGGAGTAGTTATGAAACGGGTAAGGTCCATTGTTGTCTTCTTCGGTGTTCTTGTTTTATGTCTCGGTCTAACCGCTCACGCGGCTGAAAAACCCCAGGCGATCAAGTTCGGCACCATCCCGGTGCTTCAGTCGCTGCCGCTTTTTGTCGCGGCGGAGAAGGGGTTCTTCAAGGAACAGGGTTTGAATGTGGATATTGTCCTTTTCAACTCGGCGATGGAAAAGGACATTGCCTTCACGTCGGGGCAGATAGCGGGGTACTTCGGCGATATCATGACCCCGACAGTCCTCGTGGCCAACGGGACGAAGATCAAGATGGTGGCGGTCAACTTCAGCACCACCGCTGACCGGCGCATGTTCGCCGTTGTCGCCTCACCGAAGGCGAAGGAGCAGGACCTCGCGTCCGTCGCGCGCGCCGGTATAGCGACGGGCTCCAACACCATAGCGGAATACCTCATCATCCGCCTCCTTACGGAGAAGAATGTCCCCCGCGAATCCATCAAGCTCGTCGATATCAAGAGCATACCCATCCGTCTCCAGATGCTCCTGTCGGGGCAGGTTTCCGCGGCGCTGCTGCCGGAGCCCCTGGCTACACTGGCGGAGACAAAGGGGGCGAAAGCCCTCGCTGACGACAGGGGCCACGGTATCTCGGCGACGGTCCTCGCCTTTCACACCGACTTCCTCGGCAAGAATCCCGCTTCAGTGCGGTCATTCCTCGCGGCCGTCGACAAGGCCTCGGCATACATAAGCCAGCACCCCGACGAAGTGCGGGGAATAATGAACAGGTCATGCAAGGTGCCTGAGGCACTCCAGAGTTCCTTCCCCATACCGGGCTTCCCCAAGGTCCGCACGCCCTCGGAGTCCCAGGTCATGGATGTCTACCGGTGGCTCAAGGACAAGAAGATCGTAAAGAAGGACCTCACGTACAACGACCTGGTGGCAGATGGGTACATCCGGTAGGTTCCTCGCCATCGAGGGACTGGGCAAGACCTTTTACAGCGAGAACGAATCAAAGACGGTCCTCGAGGGGGTCGATCTCGAACTGGCCTTTCGCGACTGTCTTGCCATCGTCGGCCCTTCGGGCTGCGGCAAGACGACCCTCCTGCTCGCCATCGCGGGACTCATCCCGCCGACTACGGGCACAGTCACCTTCAAGAACGGCCCGCTTGCCGCCCCGGAGCGCAGGATCGCCCTTGTCCTCCAGCATTACGGGCTCTTTCCCTGGAAGACGGTGGGCGCCAACATCACCCTCGGTGCCCGGCTCCAGCGTATCGAGGTGCCGGACAAAAGACTTCGCTCCGTTAAGAAGGAGCTTGATATCGAAGGGCTCGATCATCTCTACCCTGCCCAACTGAGCGGAGGCCAGCGCCAGCGCGTCGCGCTCGCAAGGGCGCTCCTTCTCAACCCCCTGCTCCTTCTTCTCGACGAACCCTTTGCGGCCATCGATACCGTCACGCGGGAGCGGCTCCAGAACAACCTGCTCGGCGTCTTCGCCCAGCGGAGGTTCAGCTTCATCATCGTCACGCACAACATCGAAGAGGCAGTGTTCCTGGGAAGAAGGATCGTCGTCCTCGACGGCAATGCCCGCGGGATAAAGACCATCATGGACAATCCCGGGATGGGTGCCGCGCAATACCGGAACGATCCGGTCTTCTTCGAGCGCACCACCGAGCTCCGGGGCATCCTGGAGGGTCTTGAATGAAAAGGCGGGCAATCGGCGTTTACACCGCCACCATCCTCTTCATCTATTTCGCGTGGTACGCCCTCTCCCTCATGCTCGGCAGCAACATCCTCCCCGACCCTTTCCGGGTCTTCGCGCGGGGCTTCGAGGAAATAGCGACAGCCGCCTTCTGGGTCCATGTTGAGGCGAGCCTCTTAAGGCTCCTCGCGGCACTCTTCTTTGCCTTCATCCTTGCCGTGCCGGCCGGCCTCATCCTCGGCAGCAATGAAAAACTGGACAGGCTCTTCGCGCCGCTCATCTACCTGGGCTACCCCATCCCCAAGGTGGTCCTCATGCCTGTCGTCTTCGTCCTCTTCGGCCTCGGGGACCTCGGCAAGATCGTCCTTATCACCATGATCATATTCTTCCAGCTCCTCATCACCACCCGGGACAGCGCGCGCAAGATCGACCGGGAGATCACTTACTCGCTCAGGTCGCTGGGGGGAGGCAGGCTCGACTTCTTCTTTCATGTTGTCTGGCCGGTCAGCCTGCCCGGCATATTCACATCCCTTCGCATCGGCGTGGGGACAGCGGTGGCCGTCCTCTTCCTCGTCGAATCCATCGCAACAAGCGAGGGCCTCGGATTCTACATCGTCGACTCCTGGGGACGCGCCGACTATGCCACCATGTTCGTGGGGATCATCGCCCTGTCGATCATCGGCATCGTCATGTACGAGATATTCGAGCTTCTTGAAAGGAAATTCTGTAAATGGAAAAGCCTGTAGACACGAAGTATCCTTCGGTGCGTACGGTATCGGAAGAAGAGCGCATCAGCATGGTGAAGGAGATGTTCTCCACCATCACGGGCAAGTACGACTTTCTCAATCACTTCCTGAGCCTGCGCCGCGATATCGCCTGGCGCCGTTTCACCGTGAAGAAAATGCGCTACTTCAAGACCATGCGCTTCCTCGATGTCGCCTGCGGCACCGCCGACCTCTCCATTGACGCGGCACTGAGGCACAACGGGATAGGCGTCACCGGCGTCGATTTCGTTTTCGAGATGCTGGAACCCGGGAAGGTGAAGGTCGAAAAGAAAGGGCTCAACCGGCGCGTCGCCCTCATGCAGGGAGATGCCCTCGATCTTCCTTTTCGAGATGATTCCTTCGACGTTGTCGGCATCGCCTTCGGCATCAGGAACATCCCGGACCGAGAAAGGGCCCTGAAAGAGATGCTTCGTGTCACCGTCCCCGGGGGCGCCGTCATGGTCCTCGAGATGACCTTCATTCAGAACCCCCTGTTCAAACTGGCCTATCACGTCTATCTCAATCACATCCTTCCGCGGCTGGCGAAACGGTTCTCTCCCAACCCCGCTGCATATCACTACCTAGCCGATTCAATCATGAATTTCCCCCAACCCGACGCTTTTGCGGCCATGATGGAGAAGGCGGGCATGGTGAGCGTGACAAAGCATCCCCTCACCTTTGGCGTCACCTACCTCCATGTGGGCATCAAACCGGAGGAAAGTGCGTGATGACGACAGGCGGCACCCTGAAGGCGTGGGTCCAGGCAAGCAGGATGCCTTTCTTCGTGGCCACCTTCATACCCCTTTTCATCGGCTGGTCGATGGCAGTCAGGGCAACGGGCGCCGTCAGGCCCGGGCGCTTCCTCCTTGTGCTTCTCGGCTCGCTCATCGTCCATCTCATAACGAACCTGGCCAACGACTATTTCGACCACCTGGTGGGGACCGATGCCGGGGATTCGATCGGAGGCTCCCGCGTCATCCAGGAGGGTAAGATCAGCCCCCGTGTGATGCTGCGGGTGATCATCGCCCTCTACGTCATCGCCTTCTTCATCGCCTACATCATCGTCTTCCATTTCGGGCTCCATCTCCTCGCCATCCCCATCCTCTTCTCCGCCTTCAGCAGCTATTTCTATGTCGCCCCTCCGATACGGTACGGTTATCACGGGCTGGGCGAGCTCTTCGTGGGGATCAATATGGGGCCCGTCATGGTCGCGGGGACATACTGGGTCGTGGCAGGCGCCCCCGCGCTCGAACCCCTCCTCGTCTCCATTCCCGTCGGGATCATGGTGGCATCCATCCTCTATTACCAGAGCCTCCCCGACATGAAGACCGACGAGGCCTCGGGCAAGATGACGCTGGCCGTCAGACTCGGCAGGAAAGGCGCCTTCCGGGGGCTCATCACCTTCTTCATCCTTATCTACGCGAGCATTCTCTCGCTCATCATCGCGGGGCTCCTGTCACCCTGGGCGCTGGCGTCGCTCGTCAGCGTGCTCCTCGTAATCAGGCTCATTGGTATCATTCTCAAAACGGACGACTGGGTCCTCCTCGACCTCCACGGGAAATATGTCCGAATGGTCTATTTCATCTGCGGCCTCTCCATCCTGGCGGGGATCCTCCTTAAGACTTAGCATACGGGCACACGGGTCGGCGCTTGAAGCGCCTACGGGCAGACGGGAAGAGTATATACGGGCCTCGCGCTTTGCGCTAAGCGGGCGGACAGGCCTATGGAGAGGGCCTTGTCCAGAACGCCGGAGATTTGCACGGCAGGCAACCCGCGACGTGCAACAGGATTCCGTTCTTCATCTCTGCACTCGTCTGCTAGTCAGGCGCCCTGGCGCCGACCCGTGTGCCCGTGTGCCCGTGTGCCCGTGTGCCCGTGTGCCTTTCATTTGACATTTTCCCGTACCGGAAATTACAATAGGGACATCCGCAAGACAATTGCGAACAGAAGACCAACCAGGGAGGGTTCTATGTCTTTGAGACAGACAGTTTTCGTTTTTCTTGCAGCCATGTTCGTCGTTACCATCTGCGTCGCCACCGTCGACGCGCAGCAGTTGCCGCAGAGACCGACTACCCCTGCGGCTGACAAGGCGGAAAAGGTCGTTCCCATCCCGAAGATAGGGGTAACGATGATGAAGGCTCAGCCTGAAACGTATTCAGGCGCCTGTCCCACCGTCATCACCTTCAAGGGACACATAGCCGCCGCGGGCGTGATCAGCGTTTCAAAACCGGTCACGGTGAAGTACGTCTTCGTCCGGAGCGACGGCACCACCGGACCGGAGCAGACGGTGACCTTCACGAAGCAGGGTGCCCAGACCGTTACGAACACCTGGCACATAGGCGGTCCCGGCTTTTCCACCTCCGGATGGCAGGCCATCAGGATCATCTCGCCAGACCCCAAGGAATCCGGGAAGGCCAATTTTACGCTGAACTGCAACTAGCATCGGGCATCACTCGAAGGTACGCCGTAAAGGGGGAAAAGGGGCAGCCACGCCTCTATCTCCAGTGCGGCGGTGCCATGCCGGTGCACTCGGTACCGCTTGCCTGACAGGTTTCGATACCCCCCTCGGTCCTGCATTTCCATTTGCAGGTCTTGCCTTCCGACCTGTCAGTGTACACCCCTTCCTGGCCGGAGTACCGGCCGGCCGGGGCAACCCTCTGGCAGAACGTGACACCGCTGCGGTCTTTCGCGCAGTTGAACTTCTTCATCGTCTGCTGGATTGAGGTCTGCGCGAAGACGCTGCCCGCCGTCAGGAGATGGACGAGCAAACAGGCGGCAAGAAGGAGATGGAAAAAGGCAGTCTTCATGGTATCCTCCTATCGTCTATATAAGGGATCGGGCAAAGGCCGCGGCTTGGGCTGTATTATGCACTCCATGGGTTCTTGCCCGACCACGCTGTTTTTGGTTGCAAGGATCATGCCGGGCGACGCAAACCTCCCCGGTATCCTGTCTCCCCGCCCGGCCGAAACGGTATGAGAACCCCTCATTGACACCTCTGCCGGGAAAGTGTTATAAGCGTTGACAATATGGCCCATCCGTCCGGCGAACGATTCGTCATGACCACCCACCGTATCGAGAGCCTGTCGGACTGCATCTTTGCCTTTTCGATGACACTCCTTGTCATGAATTTTACATTCCCCGGCGGCGGCCAGGACGAAGGGCAGATAACGCGGTTATTCCTCAAAGAACTCACGAAGTTTCACCGTTATGTCCTGACATTCGCCCTGCTGGCGATCTTCTGGATCACCCATCATCAGCAGTTCCACCACATAAAGAGGACGGACCGCCGCTTCCTCTGGATACAGATAGTGATCCTGATGTTCATCGTCATGGTACCTTTCACCGCCGCATGGATGTCGGCCCACAGCCACCTTCACATCACGAATCTCGTCTTTGACGTAAACCTGCTGGTCCTTGGACTTCTCTTTTTTTTGAGCTGGTTCTACGCGACGCACGGGGCGAGGCTCGTGGACGACAACATGGACAGAAGGGTCGTTGCCCGGGGTATGGCAAGATCGCTCCTTACATGCTTCGTTGCGCTCCTGGCGATGGCAATGTCCTTCTACCACCCCGGATGGAGCAACTATGCCTATATTCTGACGCCCATCCTTCTCTTCCTGAAACCTTTTCGGGAAACAGGAGAGAAATGAAGTCTTTCACGGACTCCCGATCGAGAGGAACTCTTTCGGCGTAACGATATGAATACCCATGTACTCGGAGACCTTCAACAACTCTTTGTCACCTGATACTATGAACCGGGCTTTAAGAGAAACGGCACACTCGATGAACTTATTGTCGTCGGCATCGGCCTTCACGATGTCGAGCTTCGTGGTATTCATCGTGAACAGAATACCGTGTCCGCTCGCGAATATCTCGAGCAGTTCCTTGATCTCCCCTTCGTCTTTCAGGCCAAGGCGCTCGAAGACTTCGATATATTCATCCAGGATAGCTCTGGACAGACAGAGGGTTATGCTCCCATTCTTCCAAAGATCGATGACCTTTCGGGGATTTCCGCCAAAGAAGGAGGAGATGAACACATTCGTGTCTATTACGGTTCTCACCGGGATCTTCGTGCCGCCTCAATGGCATCCCGCACCTTATCAGAGGTGACTCCACGGGAGGACAGTTTTGACCCGATCCTGTTCCACAGGTCATCTATGTAGGCCGCTATATCGTGGTTCCTGGCGTACTCTTCGAGCAGTTCGCGCACGACATCGCTTGTCGTCTTCCCTTGCGCTCTTGCCAGTCTGTCCACCTTATTCTTCAATTCTGGGGCAATACGTATCATCATTTGCTTTGGCATTGTTCCTCGTATAAAACGTATATGGTGATACACATTATATACGATTTCCCGCCACTGTCAATCCTTACTCCCTCCCTCCGCCGCCGGTGCCCATTCCTCCGGAATAGGTAAGGCCCGCCCCTATGGCCTCGGAGGCGATGCGGTAGCTCCTGACAAGGAACACGATGGCCGGGACGGAGAGTACCGAAGGCGCGAGGATGGTCGCGATGAAGAGCCGGAATATGAACCCGTACATCTCTGACGCCACCGGAAAGACGCCGGTATCCACGAGTGAATCGATACCGCTGAACAGATAGGCCTCCACCATTCCGCCCGCGAGGCCTCCCCTCATGAAGAGATCGTAAGCCATGGAGAGAACGTTGAGGACGTTGACCGCAACGACGGGGGTCAACGCGATGGCAAAGGCCTTGATGATGCCCTGAAAGAAGACCTCGCGGCGGGAGTCGAAGGCCATGGCGATGATGGAATAGGGAAAAGTGACACAGAATACGGCAGCCCTCACAGCGGCGGCAATGATGACCCCGGTGAAGGTGAATACAAGGAGAGTATGGAAGAGGAACCCGGTGATGGCCCCGATGTAGCCACGCACCAGTTCGCGGACGGTCTCAAGAACGAATATCATGCCCGAGGTATCCACGTTTACCCCGATGCCGCAGGTGATGACGGCCATGTATTCCGATACCACGTAGCTTATCATCATCATGAAGGCACCGAGCGCCGGATGGAAAAGGGCGAGACAGGACGAGGGAGGGATCAGGGGCAGAAGAAAGATCAGCTGCGCCAGCCGGACCTTTATGGCATCCACCCACTTGATCTTCACCCCCGTAAGGGGAGACGCCTCCTTGATATTCGTCAGTTTCTCCGAAAGCTCCCCGGAGCCCATCTCCTTTCCCAGCTTCGCCTTGACGGCCTTGAGATTGTCGAAGACCTTCTCGTTGCCTGACTGTGTGAATCCGGCAGATATGACCATCCGCGGGAATGTTCCGATGAACGTACCGGCTTTGCCGTCGGTTCCGCCCAGGAACGGAAGGGGTGTGCACAGCGCGCAGATGATCATGAATCTGCCGGTCTGGTCCTTGATGTAGGGGACTATGTTCTCGTACCCTTTCCTGTAGAGCATGAAAACCGTCCGCATGCTCCCCATGAAGAAGGCAATGGCGGTGACAATGGCCGCCGCCTGCTCCTCCACCTGGGTTACGAGTTTCGCCGACTGCACGAGAAGGTCCGTCGGGTTCACGAAGGGAGCCCCGATATCCTCTTATACTCCATATATGGTATATAGCATCAAGGACGACGGATCTCCGGCCGGCGGCGGACCGGGAGCGATGGAAACGGGCGGAACGAACAAACGGTCCGCGGGGCGGGACTTCCGGGAGACGCGGTTGTCTCCCTTCCAGGCTATCGTCTCAGAGTAAGAGGGCGCGGCGGATTTCCGGGGTGCGTTTCCCCTCCCTGCCATTTCCGCTTCACGATCACCGTCTTGCCGTCGTCGTTCCATTGAATGTGGAACGGGTACAGGGTGCCCTGAAGCTCATTGCTATTCGAGCCAATGGTAAAGGTGGCCTTCGCGGTGATGGAACCCACGGCCTGCGACACCCGCATGTCCTGAAGGTACTGGTTTATGATCGCGGGGCTGCCGAACGAGAGAATGAGGGAAACGGTGTTGCCCGATACCGAGCCGGAAACCGGGACACCGCCCCCGGGCGTCTGCATCGTGCCGCTGACGCTGGAGCCGGACTGGTTCAGACTCATCTTTCCGTTGAATCTTCCCTTGGAATCGACGGCGTTCCATGTCCCGCTGAGTGAAAACTGGCTGGCGGGAAGCTTCGCCGCCGTGTACGCTCTGCCCACGGGGACCTTTGTGTCCGGCTGCTTCGTCGGCGCGGTGCCGGCGGATGTGCCGGGCTTGTCGCTTCCGCCAAGTATCGCCGCCATGAGATCACCCAACGGGTCGGGCTTCTCCCCCTTCTTGACGATCGTTACGGTGTGGAAGGCCTGGGCCAGCTTGACCGGCTTCGGCTGGTACTTCATCCACAGCTCCGCGGTCACGTTATACGTGCCGGGGGCACTTGCCGGCAGGGCGATGGAGTCCCTGTAGTTGTATCTCCTGCCGTTGACCACCCAGCTGTAGTAAAGCGCCGATGCCGGCACATTCGTGTCTCCCACGCTGGCATTGAGTTCGATCCTGTCTCCCACTTCGACGGACGACGGCCCGCTGACGGAGACGGACCCTTTCGCCGGGTCCGGACCGGCCGCGACGAATGCATGGGACGCGTCCCCCGCCCTCACCCATTTTCCGCCGACCGCCTGCCAGACAACGACACGGACGGTGTTCCGGCCGGTCTGCGTCACCTTCAGGGATTGCGTCTCGCCGTTGCCTCCGAACTTCACGCCGTTCACCAGCCAGCCGAAGGTGTATGTCGCCTCCTTGTCGCTGTCGTTGAGTTGTTTTATCTGCGCCCTCAACGTCACATCGTCGCCCACCTTGCTCTCCCCGGGGCCACTGAGGCTCACGGCGATCCTGCGCTCCTCGGCGACGATCTTGTGGACAGCCTCTCCGACAAGCACATTCCCGGCGTCAGCGCGATACACGTAGACGACGAGGCTCACGATATATGTACCCGGATGGACCATGGTCCTCTTGAACCTGGCGGTGGAGCCGAGCACCGTGTTGTCGCCCGCAAGGCGCCAGGCGTACTTGAGGGCGGGCTTGATCGATTCCGTGGCCTCCACCTCGGCTTCCAGCTCGACAACGTCTCCGGTGAATGCCTGACCTGTTCCGCTGACCTTGACCTTTATCCGCGGCTTGAGATTGAAATTGACCGGGACGGGCGTCGCGGCGCTCTTCTCATCCCTGGGTTTCACGGCGATCTTCCGCGTCTCCTCCGCGAACCCCTCGGCCTCGGCGGTGAAGGTATACGTCCCGGGAGGGACCTTCTCGAAGAGGGCGTCCCCCGTTTCTCCCGTCGTCTCGGGGGACCGGGACGACATGCGGACTTTCGCGTCGACAACAGGTATGGAACCCGACCTCACCCTGGCGACGACGCTGCTCAGGATCGGCTCCAGGGTCACGGAGTACCTGTCGTCCCTCATCGGCGCGAGCTCCGCGGTGTCCGAGAAGGTCAGGTACCCTTCCGCCGTCACCCGGATCGCGTACCTCGCCGGCTTGACCCCTTTCGCCGTGACGGAACCATCCGCCCCCGTCGTCCCGCTGTACCTCGTCTCCTGTGTCAGCGTTACCTGTGCGCCGCTGATGGGCTTGCCATAACTGTCCCTGACTTCGATCCTCATTGCCTTCAGGTTGGCCTTCGTCTTCTCTACAAGCTCATCCTTTGCCTCCGCGAGGTCTTTCTTCGTGATCCCCTCGTCGGAAGAAAAGGCATTATAGCCCTGATGCTTGCGCATCAGCTCTCCCCAGCTTTCCGTCTTTATACCGTTCCACGCGCTGTTGCTGAAATCCTTGAAACTTCCCTCGGAGCCTCCATGGGCCCAGAGGTCGAAGGAGTAGGGTACACCGTCAATAACGACAACAGGCGCGACATGGTTGATGTTGACGTCAAAGATGTAACCCCTGTTCAATGCCTGCCAGCCGTCCTTGTATCCCACAACGGAATGTATCTGCCCGGCATCGAACCCCGCCCCCTTCAGACTTGCCGTGACGGCATCGTTGAGATAGCCGCAGGTAGCCGCTTCGCTGTTGCCGTATTTCAGTGACGCTCCTATCCGGCCAAGAAGAGACGTGTTGGCGGTGATGCCTTTTCTGTCCAGCTCCTTTGCCACTTCAGCAGCGATGAAGCGCGCTTTCTGAAGCTCGTCCGCCGGGGCTTTTGCCCGGAGCTTTTCTCCGAACTCCTTCCACTCGTCGACGGTCGGAACCGCGTTCTTCGTACCCTGCGCATCCGTCGCCGGAGCCCCCGGGTCTTTGCGCGCATCGCCCGGCAGGGGTTTTTCGGCACCGCACGGTCCCGGCATTACAAGGGCCAGAAAAGTGATGCAGATGATGAACGCCATGAAATGTCTCATGGTCTTCGCGGTTTTCCTGCTGTGGCGGCTCTTCATTTCTCGGCTCCTTCTTGCGGCGTATCTCCTGCCCGGCAACCCTGGACACATTTATTTAACCTACGTGTCAAAATCCGTCAACATTATCCCTTTCGATCCCCGTGACGCCCTGACGTACCTGCATTCTTTTCCATTCGGTCCGTGTACTATTCGTCGTCGGAATATGCTACGCTCTTTACCAGGATGGCCCCGACAAACCCGGCAGGCGGTATATTCCGCTTCATAATCAGGCAACTGCGCGGGTTTCCTCTTCTATTGATCGTTCCCGCTTTCATCTTTCTTGCCAGTTGTTCGATGGTCAAGGCGCCCTATTACGTCGTCAGCGGGACCGTAAAGGGTGGCTATTATGCCGTCAAGGGAGCCTACGAGCTCACCGCGGGCACGACGAAGATCGTTTATACCATTGGGAAATACACCTTCAAGATCACGAAGGCTCCGCTGGATTGGGCCTTCGCCAATGAAAACATCGACGACATCGACGGTCTGCCTCCCAGGAAGGCTATCCGCGAGGGCCGGGTGAAGACCGCGCCGTACACGGTGAAAGGAAAGAGATACTATCCCATGTCCGTGGAACAGGCAAAGTCCTATAGTGAAACGGGAATCGCCTCATGGTACGGTTACGAGACCCTGCGTCACAACCCGTCGCGCATGACGGCCAACGGCGAGGTCTTCGACCCCGATCAGATGACGGCGGCACACAAGCACCTGCCCCTGCCGACGCACGTGAAGGTCACGAACATCGAGAACAACCGCTCCGTTATCGTGAGGGTCAACGACAGGGGACCTTTCCCAAGCGACAGGAACCCCTCGTCAGGGACAAGGATCATCGACCTGTCCGCCGGGGCCGCAAAGAAGCTTGGATTCTACAACAAGGGGCTGGCGCGGGTAAAGGTCGAAACGATACAGCTGGAAAGGGAGGGCTGAGCTCCGGCATCATGACAGCCCTCTCGCGCTCTCAAAGCACATGCGCTTTCCCGTCAACGGGTCAGGAAAGGAAACCGACCGGGCCAGCAGCTTGAGGGGTCGCAGAAAATCATCCTGTCCCGGGGGCCCCGCGTCGGGGTAGAACCTGTCGTTGACGATCGGGATACCGAGGGCCGCCATATGCACCCGCAACTGGTGTTTTCGGCCCGTTGCCGGGATCAGCCGGTAGAGGGTTACGTCTCCCCTCACCTCAATGACCTCGATGCGCGTCTCCGAGTTTGCCGGCCCTTCTACCTCTTCCATTCGAAAGAAGGGCTTGCCCTCCTTGAGACGGCTGCGATGAACGAGGGGAAAACTCATGCGGGAAGCGGTCGGCGCAAGCGCCTCATAGACCTTTTCAACCTTCTGCTCCTGGAAAAGAGAAGCGTACCTGCCCCGGGTGGCTGGATCGTGGGAGAACATGACCACCCCCGCCGTTTCCCTGTCGATGCGGTGAATGGGCACAAGGTGCTCAAGCTGGAGATCTTTTTTCAGCCGGACGAGCAGGGTCTCCCGGAGGAATCTGCCCGAGGGTACCACGGGGAGAAAATGGGGCTTGTCGACCGCCAGGATGTGCTCGTCCCGGTAGAGGATCATTGCCTCGAAGGGAATCGGGGTCTCTTCCTCCAATTCGCGGTAGTAGAAGACATAGCTTCCCCGGCGGCAGCGGCTCTCCGGGCCCAAGGGATTGCCGGATCCGTCGACGACCCTGCCCCTTATCATCCGTTCTATCCAGGTCTTCGCTTCTATCCCGGGGAAGCGCTCCCCGAGATACTCGAGTATGTTCCTGTCCTCCACTGAAGATATTCTGAGGCAGCTTGGCGCCACGCCTTCGATGGTAGGCAGAGGGGGCTTCAACAGAGGTCCTTCGTCTTCTTTGCCATATTCACGCCTTTTACCGGAGAATCAGACATTCACGGGCTGCCTCCGTCGTGGCTCCCGTTTCCCTATTGTACCACACATCCTCATGGTTGCCCGGAAAGCATCAAGAATTTGCTTGTGTAAGCTCACAATTGAATGGATAATGACCAAAAGATGAAGGAGGCGCAAGCATTATGAACCATGTCATCCGATCCATCTCCCTGTTCCTCGCAGCGTTCATTCTCCTTTCGGGGGTTGCCAACGCGCAATGGGTCTTTGTGGGAAGGAAGGCCCTCGGGAAGATAAAACAGCTTACCGGCGAGGCCACGGACACCGCATCGCCGCAATCTGCCAGTGCGTCAAAGAGCATCCCTCAGCAGGGATACGATGCCGCCACCGTCCTTCTCGAAGCCCCCGCCGACAAGGTCTACAGTACCGCAGTTAAGGTTTTGCAGGCCAACAGTGACATCAGGATCAGCAGGAAAGACGACAGGGCCCTCAGCATCGAATTCATCGACGGCAGTGTCGCCGCCGGGATGCAGATAACCTCTCTCTCGGAGACGGTGAGCCAGATCCTCGTGGTGTCGACATCGTCGGGGAAGAAGGACACTTCCATCGTGCTGAAGGGAATACTGCGGATCTGCAAAGAGATGGGCGCGCACTGCCAATCGGCCGATTAGCGGCAGGTCCACGGTGAAAACGGCGCGGAGGGTTCGGCACCACAGACAGGTGATCGGCGAGGGTCCCGGAAGAGACGATCACCCGCAGATTGTATCTTTTGTGAAATTTCGGGTTGATTAGACGCCCTCTTTTAACATATCCTATCATCGTTGAAAGGAGAGCATGGTGAAGCTACAGCAGGTGAAAGACATACTTGACGCGGACGTTATCGTCGGCAATGATCAGCTGGAAATGGAAGTGAAGACGGCCTTCGGCGCCGACCTGATGAGCGATGTCCTGGCCTTTGCGAAACCGGGGAGCCTTCTGCTCACGGGCCTGACAAATCCTCAGGTTATCCGTACGTCCGATGTTCTCGACATCGCAGCCATTATACTGGTGCGCGGAAAGCGCCCTTTACCGGAGACGATCCAGCTTGCGGAGGAACTGCGAATACCACTGTTATCAACCAAGTACATCCTCTTTGAATCCGTCGGTCGGCTCTATGCGAAGGGAATTCGCGGCTGCATAGAAAAGGTCGGCGAGACACGTGACCTCTCGTGAACCCCTGATCTACGAAAAGTCATTCCCCGTGGAGGCGGGATTCGACTTTGCCGGGCGTGTCTCCGGCGAGGTTAAAGCCATCCTGACGCGTATGGGTCTCCCGAAGGAGACCGTGCGAAGGGTTTCCATCGTCACCTACGAGGCGGAGATGAACATCTGTTCCTACGCGGACCACGGCAGGATAACTCTGACGGTAAAGCCCAATTTCATTATCGTCGAGGCCGCCGACGAGGGCCAGGGCATAGAGGACATCGGACTGGCCATGAAGGAAGGCTACTCCACGGCCACGGACAAGATCCGCAGCATGGGCTTCGGAGCAGGGATGGGACTCTCCAACATGAAGAAGTTCTCCGACACCTTCCGCATCATCTCCGAGGTCGGCAAAGGCACCCATCTGAAGATGCTCCTGCGCATCCGGAAAGACCCGGACGGCAACCAAACCTCACCCGGTGCCCGTTGACCCGCAAAATACCCCTTGACGGGCAAAAGTATCTTTCCTATACTTCGGAATAGTCAAGAGCAATGCCATTTTGAGAGAAGGGCCGCGACTGTCGCGGGCGTTCCGCGCTCGTATCGGGACCCAGGGGAGACCATGCTTCAGAAAGAACGCTATTACACCGAGGACGACCTCAAGGACTTCGGTTTTGCCTCTCTCGGTCACAATATCCGCATTTCATCCGATGCCAGGGTCTACGGGGCAGAGCGCATATCCATAGGCGACAATGTGCGAATTGACGATTTCGTCATGCTGGCAACCGGAGAGGGCTGCATCACCATCGGAAATTACTGTTACATAGCACGGTGCTGCAACCTGACGGGCACCTTCGGCATCGAAATGTGCGACTTTTCCAGCATGGCGGCGAACACCGTGATCTACAGTGCGTCGGATGATTACTCCGGGGAGTACATGACGGCTCAGGCCATACCGAAGGAGTTCACCCGATTCGTCGGAGGCAAGGTCACCCTCGGCCGCCACGTCATTGTCGGGGCGAGCTCCGTCATCATCGGACCCGCCGACATCGGGGAAGGCTGCAGTCTGGGCGCGGCGACTGTCGTGGTGAACAAAGACCTCGATCCCTGGGGCATCTACGTTGGCAACCCCGCCAGGCGGGTCAGGGAGCGCAAGCGCGGACTTCTGGAACTGGAAAGGCGGCTGCTCGCCCGGGAAGCTTCGAGAACGGCAGAATAACACAACCCGCACGGACCCCGACGGGCGTGAAACAGATCGAGCTTCGCCCGTTCACCTCTATTCCGCTCTTACCTGAACAACTGCAGCACGGACTGGGCCGCGTCGGCGGCGAGACTGAGGACATTCATGCTCAGGGACTGGCGTGTCTGGAGCATGAGCATATTGGCCCCCTCCTCGCTCGTGTCGGCAAGCGTGAGCCTGTCGGAGCCCTCTGTGAGGATGTTCTCCATCGTCTCCGAGAAGGTCTGCCGGGCGGTGATGATGCTGAGGTTGTTGGACATCTCCGCGGAACCTCTCCTGAGGCGCGCGAGGGCCGATTCGAGGAGGATGATGTCCGCGTTTATGTCTCCCCCTGTCGTCCATGTCGCCTCCGTGATGCCGAGGCCCGCGGCGGAGGCGTCGAACCCGGCGACAAGGAGACTGGTGCTCTCGAAGCGGACCGTCATGTTCTGGCCGTTGAGAAGGTTCTTGCCCTTGTAGTAGGAGTCGAGGGCGAGCGTGGTGAGCTGGGAGCGCATGGTGTTGTACTGCGCCTCGAGGACGGCAAGCTCGTTGCTCGACGCGACAAGGGACATGGAGCCGGAGCCTCCGCCGATAATACCGGACGTGTCAAAATCGCCTGCGGTGACGTTCACCGTCAGACCTGTCGCGTTATCTACCTTCTCGATGTTCAGGGTACCGCCGGAAACCGAGGCATGAAACGTATGCGTTCCGCCCGACCAATCATGGGCCTCGATGGCTGCTGCCAGTGCCTGCATGGTGGCTGCGTTGTCGCCGGCTGTCGCTATGAACTCATCGACACCGGGCACTCCGGAGTAGATCGCCGTGAAGGTAACCCCACCAACCCCGATGGTATCCGGCGAAGGCAGGGGAGGGGTGTAGGCAGCGATCTGCGGGTCAAAATCACCGGCGTTACCGGGATTTTCGACGATGTCTCCTGCCTCCATATTCAGCTGGTTGGAAGTGGAATAGTCGAACTTGGTGATTCTCAGCTGGTTTGACCCCAGATATTCTGCCCTGTAATAGACGTCCATCGCGGGATTAACGTTGTTCTTCCAGTACGACCAATTTATGGAGTTAATCTTGTTGGCCATGTTAAGCGCTGTCGTGTCCATGTCCCCGGGGTCCAGGTGAAAACTGTAATAGCCGGGAACACCCGACTCCGCTGCAACCGGATAGACACCCCCTAACCCGTCAACCTTCAAGTTTATGAAATCGCCGTCCCCGCCGGGATTATTGTCCTGCAGCCCTGTCAATGTAAGTACCACTGCATCGTAGCTTGGTTGGGCGGCGCCTTTGTAGCCCACAATCCCGTTCAGACTAATCGAACCCGTGGCCGTCGCGCTACCCGCTGAACTGGCGCTCAGGGCCTTCTCGGCGATGCTCTTCGCCTGCTCTATCATGGTGCTCAGGGCCGCTATCCCTTTGTCCGCCGTCTTGAGGGTCTGGATGGCCTCGCTCGTTGTGTCCTTGAGGCCGTGGAGCCTCGAGGCACGGTCGGTCAGAGACACGGAGGTGAAAAAGGACACGGGGTTGTCGAGGGCTGAGTTCACCTTCTTGCCGGTGGCCAGGCGGTTCTGCGTCCTGTCAAGGAGCTTCACCGATCCCTGGAGGGATATGAGGGTGGACCTCATTCCCGACGTGAGAGATATGTCTGCGATGGCCGCACCTCCTCCTGCGGAATCCTGGTACCCCGGCGCTCTCGCCGGTCACGCCGCTATTGCTGTGTGCTGAGCTTCTCTCTTCTCACCGGATGTCCCCGTGCCTGGTGCCTGTCAGTCGGTGGTATCAGGGTTATCGCACCCATCGCGGAGGGGCTTAAGGGCAATTTGAAATTTTCCGGGATATGGGATATCCTGATGCCGACGATTTCTTGGAGAAGGAAATTGAGAACTATAGCGCCCTGCACGGTTAGTATCACTATTTCCTGATACAGTATCGGCCAGAACTTGTTACTGACGGGAGGTTTTTCTATGGCAATGGGAGGTGTTCAGGTACCGCGCACCCTGTTATGCGTGAACGTTACCCAGGTGGCGGTATTGCGGACGGCACGGGGAGGAAGGAAGCCCGACCCTGTTGAGGCGGCGAGAATATGCGCGAAGACAGGCTGCAACAGTGTTGCGGTCCGTTTGCACGGGGACAGACGCCACGTGCGGGACAGGGATGTCCTAGCGATAAGGAAAGCGATCCCCGAGAACGGCAGATTCTATCTTGAGATGGCGCTGACCGATGAGATGTTGGGTATGGCGAAGAAGGTCAGGCCCAGCCGGGTCACGATCATGCCCGAAGAGAAGGAAGGCACGACACTTGAGGGCGGGCTCGATGTCAGGAAGAACATGGCCTCGATCAAGAGGGCTGTTGAGTTCCTTCACGGTCAGGATGTACAGGTATCGCTCTTCATTGAACCCGACATAGAGACGATCGACGCATCGAAGGAATGCGCGGCGGATGTCGTGGAATTCCACACCGGCGCATACAGCAGCGCGGTGGACAAGGATGCGATCGACAGGGAGATCGACAGGATATACAGCGCGTCGGCACACGCCGCGGACATCAGGATGCAGATCAACGCCGGATGCGGCCTCAACTACGGGAACGTCGCGCCCCTGCTGCATGCCCGGGAGCTTCTGGAGCTCAACATCGGACGAGCGATAATCGAACGCGCCGATTCCGTCGGGTTATCGACCGCCGTTGAAGAGATGATGGCAATTCTGGACTAACGGGAACCTCTTGGCCGCGAGCAGGCAGACACCCCTGCCCGGCAATGGTTTTTCATTGCTTATGACCGCCGACTCGGAGACAATGGAAGAAAGGGGGAGCACGAGCATGACACGATGGAAGATCGATCCCGATCACGCGGTAGGCGAATTCACCGTGTACCACATGATGGTCACGCCGGTTCACGGACAGTTCAACGCGGTACGCGGCCAGGTGCTCTTTGACCCTGCCGATCCGGGCAGCGCTTCCATCGAGGTGGAGATCGACGCAGCGGGCCTCCACACGGGTGTCGAACGAAGGGACAACCACCTGAAGAGCGCCGATTTCTTCGATGTCGAAACGTTTCCCGAGATATCTTTCAAGAGCACGGACATAGAGGTTGTCGCGCTCAACAACCTGAACATCACCGGCGATCTGACAATACGCGGGACAACCCTTCCCGTTACCTTCAGCACGCGGTTCCTCGGCCCCTCCATGTTCCATGACGACGAGCTGAATCAGACCTACACCACGTACGGTTTTCGCGCCGCCGCGTCCATCAACCGCGAGGATTTCGGTATGTCCTGGAACGTGGAGATTGAAGACGGCGGCTTCATGGTGGGGAAGGCGGTCGACATAGTCTTCAACGCGGAGATCGACCTCGAAGGTTAGGGCAAGAGATGCTATCCCTTGCCCGGGCCGTTTCCGCATGACCTCGACACGGGCTACTCAATAGGAAAGCGGGGAACACACCCCTTTTGAAATAACCGATAGGACAAACGAAGGGACTCATCATGCGGCTATGGCCGACACTTCCTGCTGCTATCCTGGCGCTGTGCGCGGTGGTACTGCTGTTTTCCGCGGGGCCGTACCGCTCTGTCGAGCCCTTGCCGCCTGACATCGTCGATATGCATTGTCATATCGCGGGGATCGGGGCCGGCGGCAGCGGATGTTTTGTCTCGCCTGGCCTCAGGGACAGCTGGAGGTTCCGGATATACCTGTGGGCCTATGGACTCTCACAAAGTGAACTGGAGAAGGAAGGCGACAACCTGCTTGCCGACCGGGTCGCTGGATTGCTCGCTCGGAGCAAACTGGTGAAGAAGGCGGTGGTGCTGGCGCTCGACGGCGCCGTCGACAAGGATGGGATGCTTGACAGGGACCGTACCGAGGTCTACGTGCCGAACGAGTTCGTCGCCGCGGCGGCGGCAAGGCACGGGAACCTCCTCTTCGGCGCTTCCGTCAATCCCTATCGGAAGGATGCCCTGGAACGCCTCACACGGGTCAAGGCGCAGGGTGCGGTGCTCGTGAAATGGATCCCCTCCATCATGGAGGTCGATCCTGCGGACCCGCGTCTCAAACCGTTCTATCTCAAGCTCGTTGAGCTCAACCTTCCCCTGCTCACCCATGCGGGCGAGGAACGCTCCTTCTCTTCCGCCTCGGACGGCTTCTGTGATCCCGACAGGCTGCGGCTGCCGCTTCGCCTCGGCGTCACGGTCATCGCCGCCCATATAGCCTCCACGGGCAGGTATCAGGGTGAACGCAGCACCGACAGGCTCGCGCGCCTTATGCTCGAATACCCGAACCTCTATTCCGATATCTCTTCGCTGACCCAGATAAACAAACACAGCTACCTGAAAGAAGCCCTCACGAGGCCCGAGTTCAAGGGAAGACTCTTCTACGGTTCGGATTTTCCGCTCATCAACACCGCTCTTGTCTCCCCGTGGTACTACGCCCTGCGCCTCTCTCCGAAACAGTTGCTGATGATCTCCCGCACGAAAAACCCCTGGGACGCGGACGTGCTCCTCAAGCACAGCCTCGGGACGCCGGCGGACATCTTTTCGCGCTCCGGACAGATGCCCGGAAAGGCGCCGGGGGCCGCATTTGATTGACAGGAAAGGGTGATCCTCTTATACTCCTTTCCAACAGGAAGTCCCGTCGGCTCCATCAGCAAGATGTACGTGGCTGCCGCGATCATGCTGCTCGTCGAGGATGGCATGGTCTCCCTCGACAAGCCGGTCACGCGCTACCTCCCACGGTTCAGGATGGCTGACGACAGATACAAGGCGATCACCGTTATGGGCATCCTCGAGCACCTGGTTTGCAGGGCGGACACCCTGGCCGTTACCCCATTTGTGAACTCTTGTGACCATACATTCCTCCCCCTCTCGGGGATATCCAAGGGATGGCCCGTCCGGCATCTCCCGTCAAGGTATTCAGGGTCCCGGCAAGGAGCCAGGGACTCACTCGGCATAGGAAGATATCTGAATCTCTTCAAAGACCCGAAGGTTCTCTTTCAGTTCCGAGGCCTCCTCGGATGTCAACCAGCCTGCAGCCTTCCTGATACACTCTTCGCGGTTCGCCCCGAGACCCAGCTTCTCATCGATGGCATCCGGTATAAAGGCGGTCCTTGTCTTCCCCTCCTTCTTCGCAGCCCGTTTGATCATCTCTTCTTTCTTCGGCGGAATCCTAAGACTGATAGGCATTTTGCAGCCTCCTGTATCGCAAATATACCTATTGTATCTCACCTATCTGCCTCCGTCGAGAAAGCCTTCCTCTTCTGATATGTCCGCCAGAGATCATGTCGCCACAAGGAGAGCGCGGTCCCCCCGGTTGTTCACTCTCATTGCGGATAGATCACCCTCTGCGAATAGACCCATTTCCCGTCACTCATCACCCCCACCGTCCCTCCATAGGGGGGAAGTGCCGCCGACCACGACCATTTCGGACACGGAGCAGGCGGAGCGGAATCCACCGATGTTCCATCCACCTTTGTTATAAGGCCCACTGTGATCGGGTTCCCGAAACCGTCGGTGCGATACAGATCGCCGGCGTTGATGGCGGCGAGGAAACCCTGGATAGTTGCTGTGGTTGTCGTATTGCGGGCCGCCTCAGTGCTCCAGACGGAGCCCCCGAAAGCCCCGCAACCGCATCTGCCAGTCGTTATCCCGGAACACCTCGCCCCGGGTACGCTCCCTGCTGCCTGCCAGATCCAGGGGATCATGATGTCATCGTTGCTCATTAATCCACCATAGGCACCGCAGGGGTTCGATATTGCCTCCGTCGTCAGGCGGCTAAGGTGGTATGATTTCATTGCCCGTGCAATGGTAAGGAGTTTCTCCTGAGAACGGACCATATACTCGCTGTCGAGGTGGCCCGAGGTCCAGGTATCCGTCATCGACGTGTTCCCGCTTGCCGTTATGGTCACACTGTAAGGCGTTCGGTTGTACCCGTTCAGATAGAGAGTCCCGGCGGTGTGTTCGTTCGTGGCCGCAAAGGTGTAGTCAGACCCGTATCCATCCATGCAGGTGGCGCGAAAAAGCGGCGATTCACCCGAAAGAGCACAGTTCGCTTCACGAAACGCGCTCACCACCGCGTCGCTCGCGGTGGAGATGATAAGGGTCCTCCCCGATGCATCGTCGTCGTCCACAGAGGGCAGAATGGCCAGAGTACCGCAGGCGGAATCCGTCCAGCCGTGGCAGTTCTCTTCCACGTACCGAATGCTTTCCCGGTAAAGGACCTCAAAGGCACCTTCGATCTTCCCGAACCTCTTGATCGTATCCGCCGTGCCCTTGAAATGGATGACCCTGTCCATGAATGTTACAATGGCACCCATGATGACGGAGGCAATGGCAATGGTCACAATGATCTCCAGCAGAGTGAGCCCTCTGCTATCTTTCGCAAGAGTCGGTGTCATCGCAGATCCACCATGTCATGGAAGGAACACCCGGAGTCGGTCGCGGGTCTGGAATAGTGGTAATTCAGGACGGTGTCCCCCGACACTTCCCGCAGCATATCTTCCGGGATCGCCTCCCCGAAGAGATGCCTGCCGTACCGGGCGTAATCGACATCCGTTGCTCCCTCGCAGTCGAGGCTCGTTGATGCCGGGCCTGCGCGTATCTCGGCAACCGGGCCGCTTTCGTTGGGCATGAAACTCCAGAGAAGGTCCACATCGTCTTTGCCGCATCGAACCTGCAACGTAATGCACGTATTGACCATTGCCTGTTCGATCACTGCCTTGCGCCACTGCCTGCTGTCCTGCACACCCTGGTGCACAGAAAAGAAATCCAGCGTATCCGCCCTGACAGCGATCCGCCTGCCCAGCACCGTAACGTTCTCCGGCACCTGTCCCGTCTCATGAAAAGCAGACCTGGCCCGGTCATCGGCCATCCTCTCGTACGCTGAGGAGGTCAGCCCGCCTATCCCGGCGAGAACACAGAGAAGCACGAAGGGCAGGACTGCAAGCATCAGAAATGCGATGAAGGGGAACATAAGGGATCAGGAAACCGCTCTTGCAGGCTCTCTCATCGGCAGCGGGCCGTACCCTGAAAGGCCGTTAGAACGCAATCAATACCCAGGTTATCATTGACCGCTGAGCTGTCCGCACAAATCCTCTGATCCTTAAGCCTTGTCAGGATCGCACGCGCCGAATCCGCGCTCTCGAACGTAGGAGTCTGAAGGACCACGTCGCTTTCAGCACATTGGTAGCCGTGGGCGATCGCCCCGGTTCTGAAATCCGCCTCCACGTAGTCCTTGAGGGCCTCTGGCCACTCGCTGGTCATGCTGGCGGCCACCGGCAGTGAATGTTTAAACATGACGTATTCGGTCAATCCCGTCGAAATAGTTCTGATCCTTTCCTGAGTTGTTGAAAAGTTGGCGGCAGATTTGCCCTTTGCAAGAAGGATGGCCGTCAGGCCGATCAGCGCCGCTGCGAGCGCCACAACGACGACAAACTCGATCAACGTGAAACCATCCTTGTTTCTGAGATGCTTCTTCATAATTCCTCCTCTCTAAATTCTCCCCTGATCGACACCGTCGAGAAGCTCCATCTTCAGGTAGCTGTCTATGACCCCCTTTTGCTCCAACACCGACAGGGACATCTCGAATGTGACGGCATTCTTTATCGCGTTGCCGCGGAAGGCGCTTTCCACCTCGTTATATGCACCCCTTTCTATGCCGGCTTTTATCGTTGCCGGAAAGAAGAGGACCTCGGGGACAAGAACGTAGCCCGTCCTCTTCGAGCCGTTCACCGCGTATTCCTTATGGATGAGCTTCTGACTGACGATCGCCGTGAGACACTGGGCCATCTTCTTGCGCCATGCGTCGTGGTCCTCTCCGTAGCCGTCGAGGAGACGCAGCGTTGTCATGGCGTCGGGAGTGTGGATACTGGAAACAACGAGAAACCCCTTTTCGGCGGCGGTGAAGAGCGCCATGACCTCCTCGCGCGTTCGCACCTCACCGACGACAAGACCGGCGAGGTTGTTCCTTAAGGCCATCCTCACTCCTTCCAGGATACCCGGGATATGGGTACCGATCTCGTACTGGCGAAAGACCGTCCTCTTATTCTGATAGACGTACTCTATGGGGTCCTCGAGGGTATAGACAGCACCGTTCATCCTTTCCGCCAGGTGATCGAGCTCCGACGCGATGAGGGTGGTCTTGCCGGAACCAACCACTCCCGTATGGAGAATGAGCCCCCGGGGATAGGAATGGGAGAATTCGAAAAGGCTCTTGATGCCAGCGAGTATGTTAAAGGGGTCCAATTCTTCCAGCCTGGGTATCGTGTAGGGCAGGACCCTGGCTGCAAAGCCAAGCCCTTCCCGAGAACTGGAGACACTCATGCGGAATCTGCCTGTATCCTTCACCGAGAAGGCGTATTCCAGATATCCCCTCTTTCTGATGTGCTTTATGATGGCCGTGCCCGCATCGCTGTCGGCTTCTCCGTCGAATTTCCTCTGGCGGGTTTCGACGATGGCGGCGAGGATCTCTGCCTTGCCGGGCTTTACCACTATGCCTTCGCCGATCTCCATGACCTCGCACTTCTTAAGGATACCGAGCCTGACGGGGCGTTTCTCCACGACGATGATATCCGTTGCATTTCTTTCCTTCGCGTAGACGAGGACGTCCCGAAACCAGCCGAGGTTCTCGATGTTGAGTTCCGCCACGTCTATGTTAACACCGTCTTTCCCTGCAGCCTCCCCTACCCCTCTCATCGTACCCCCCCCTAGAAGATTTTGCCCGCGGCCGACCTGTCCATAAAGGTGAAAAGCATTGTATATACGGGCGACATTATGACAACGATCTGGACAGCGACAAAGAAGAAGGCAAGGACATTCACAAACGTTCCTATGACCGAAAATCTCGATATGGCATCGTCGATCATCTTCGTTCCGATCATTGCGAAGCCCTCGGACATGTTGGCTGTATCTATCTTCACCTTGAGTAATAAATAGCTTTCAAAAGGCAGGTATTCCTCTATCTCGTCGATGACCTCAGAGAAACTCCGTGATACCGATTCTTCTGCAACCATATGGAATATCTGCATCCATGCCCCGCGAGAGAGATCGGCTACGCGGTGGAAGGCACTCGCCGGGGAAAGACCGGACATAAGGGCAAGCGAGACGATCTTGAATGCCTGGCCGAGGACAAGAGAGCTGTAGACGTTGCGGATCACCGGCATCCTGTCGGCGTTCCTGAATATCAGGGCGATGGAGGCACCGGCCCCCGCGAAATACAGGAGGAACAGGATGGTGCGATGGTCAACAATGAATTTTCCCACCCTGTAAGGCAGTTCTTTCTCGATGCCCGGGAGTTTCAGCGCATTGAGAATATTCCCGAGCACGAAGGTGAGGCCATACCCGACTGCTATAGATACACCCGTCACCACCAGGGGATAGACGATCCCGGAGAGGATCTTCTTTTTTGCCGCAGCCAGTTCTTCTTCCATATCGATGAGTTCCTTGAGGACGGTGCTGAGGTTTCCCGTCTGCTGCCCAATCTCGATAAGGTCAACGTATTTCTCGAAAAGACCCACCTCGCGCATCGCCTCAGGAAGCGTGCGTCCTTCTCTGCTCACCATGTCGGAGGCAACCGCCAGCCGGCCCGCCATTTCGCTGTCAGGAAGCTTGTCCGCTATTCTGCGCAAAGCCTCCTGAATGGATATGTTGGCGGCCATAAGGAGGTGAAGGCTCTTCATGATCGTGATGTCTCTGACCTTTCTTCCGGCGTAACGCGAGAGATTACCCATCAAAGCAGCCTCGTAACGGCGTCCATGTCTATTGTCCCCAGGGTCATCTTATTGTAGGCATCCATGAGGATGCTGTGGCTCAGGTCCGCCGCCTCCACCTTCGCTTCCATGTGGTAGCCGGATATCTTTCCATCGGAAAAATGACCGGGCCTGAATTCTATGGCCTCACCAAGGACCGTGCGACCCGAATAACCGGCGGAGAGCAGACGCCGCGCTCCACCGCGACCGATGGTCTTCCTGCAGGCATCGCAGCCATCGGACAGGCTCGGGACAAAAAACCTCTTCTCGCGGATACTTTCGAGGAAAAGATCCCTTTCGGGATAGCGGAGCTTCTTCATCCATTCAGGAATACTTCCCAGGGGTTCCTCCATCTCCTCCTTGCAGGCGCTGCAAAGTTTCTTCACCAGGACCTGGTTGACACCCATGATAAGATTGTCCGCCACGGAGTCGATGGACACTCCGTAGTCCTCCACCAGCATCTGCGGGATCTGCGCGGCCCGCGATACGTGGAGGGTTCCCAGTACGAGGTGCCCTGTCTTGGAAAGGTGCACCGCCGTGCTGACGGTTTCTTCGTCGCGCAACTCCCCTATGAAGATAACGTCCGGGTCGTGCCTCTTGAAGGCTCTCGCAAATTCCGAAAAGCCCACCACGTGTATGCCGGCCTTGCCGTTCTTTTCGCTGCCCGCATCCTCCACGTACTCAAATGTCTGGAACTGCCTCCCGCCGGGTATCTGGTACTCGATGGGATCCTCGACGCAGAGTATGCATTTTGTTGACGGAAGGCCTGCCAGAAGGGTGTTCACGGTCCTCGACTTCCCGCTCCCTGTAGGGCCGGTGACAAGGATGATACCCCGGTTGCGGCTGACAGCCGTTGCGAACATTCCCGTATGGTGATCCAGGTATCCGAGATCCTGGAGCTTCTCATTGCGGATGTCGGTTTTGGCGAGGATACGGATGACCACATCACTGTTTGCCCCGTCGGGTTTCCAGATGAGCGACATCCTGAGATCGACGTCCGCATGCCATCCCACGTCTTCCTTCCTGCATATGATCTTGCCGTCGAGCGGCCTGCGCTTCTCGTCCGTCTTGAGGGAAGGCGTCATTTCCTTTGCCCAGTTGATAAGCACGTTGACAAGGGAGCGCCCTCTCTCGGCCTTCAATGTATGGACATCGACAAGGTCGCCGAGGAGCCTGAAACGGATCTTGTATATGTCCTGAGCGTCGAGCGGAAAGATGTGGATATCTGTTGCACCGTGAACGAGGGCGTCCCTGATGAAAGGATAGATGAAATCTCTCGATACCTGCGTATCGGCCACGGCAATTCCGGCGATATCCGTCGTTCCCGCGAACCCGCTCTTTATCTCGATATTCCGGAAGTAGTCTTTTCGAAGAAGGAAGAACCTGTCTTCGCCGTTGCTGTCCCTCCCCAGGTCTTTGAGCGCCATGGGATGCCAGACATAGACGTGGGTGGAAGAGCCGCCCCGGCCATCCTCTATCGTGGTTGTGATGAGCCTCCCGGCATTGACATGCAGGATGCGCCCTTCCACCACCTCAGCCGAGGGGATTCCCGTAAGGGACTGGAAGACAGTTCGGAGTTCCTCGTAGGTCATCGCGTTCTCTATTTCGCAGATGACGTTGTAAACGCTCTGGTCGATGTGTTTCGCCCTGTCGAGGTAGATACTGAAAGATTCCAGTGCCATTCCTTTCGTCTCGACCAGATACCGCGAGATCGCGTTCTCCACCTGGAAGCGATCGAGCGATCTCATCCGGTCAATTGTTCCGGAGGCCGGGCACGAATCATGTATTATCGATGGCCTGCACGTCATTGTGCCGTTACCTTAAGCGTCCTTCCGCTTTTGAGGTGGACCTCGTTTATAGTGATCGACGTGACGGCATCGCCGTCCACCAGGGAACCCACCTTCAGCTCGCCCCTGTTCGTCAACGCTATTGAAGCCTCCCGGGTTTGTATGACTCCCACCACTTTAAGGTCTCCTGGACGATCACCTCCATCGGTGATGTCAGGAAGGATGGGAAGCTCACCACCTGTCAGACCCGACCGCTGAGGGCGGGACATTCGGCCGGACCTCGCTGAAGACCCTCTCTCTTTCGGTGATAGCTTCGGCCCACGGGCATCCTGGAACCTCTTCAGGAACTTCTCGCGAAAGGGGTTGTCGTCCCTCAACACGAGGTGACCCAGAAGCGTCTCGGATTGATCCGGTGAGACAGACGGCGTCGATACCGCGCCTGTCCGGCCGACCTTCTCCGGGGGTGACGGGATAGTTCCGGGAGGAGCAGGCGTCTTCTTCACGGACGGCTTCCCGGGCGGGTCTTGAGCCCCGGCTCCCGTATTTGCGGGTGACAGCTCGCGGGCCCGTTCATCCGGGGACGATGCGCCCGGCGGCTGCGCGGTTTCACATGCCTGTCCTTCGATGAACGTTGTCTCCCGCGGAGCCGAAGCATCCTTCCCTCCCTCGATGTCGATGGCCCTCACAAGCCCGGAAGGATTGCCGGAAATCCTCCTGTTGAGCGTCCCACGTATGTAGTTGAGGTAATAGTAGCCCCCCACCGCAATCACGAGGGCCAGGAAAACCCCGATATAGAGGGTAACCCTGAACAGGATGCTCCCGCCTTTCCCGGAACCTTCCGCGTCAACAACCGGATAATCCTCTCCGGCATGCTCATCGCCGAAGTTGCTATCTCTGTCTTCTTTCCTCATGAATGGAAGTCTCATAACCTGTCTCCCCGGCCTGGAACCTGTGATAGGTCAGTTCTCCTGTCGTGCTCCCTTCGTTGACCGTCATATTGTTGATCACCACGGGCGACAGGTAGATGTCATTGAAGATCCTAACAACATTCCTGTAGTTCTTCTCCGCCACGGTGAACTTCCAGTCCTTTTCGCCCCTGGCCGCAACGTCACAAAGGTCCACGAGGGTTTCGAGGGCCTTCGCGTTCTGCTGCGCCGTAGCCTGCACTTTCATCGCCGCCCGCACGTCAACCCTGTTCTTCGTGAAAACGATCTCCTTTCCGAAGACATACAGATCGCCATTCCTCCTGCTTCCTCGAAAGGGATAGAAAGACTCGAACTGAAAGGACAATATTCCCTTGAGTTCCTGTTCCCCCCCTCTTCCCCGCACCGAGCCTGTCACGGGCAGGATGCGGAAGACAGCGCTCCTCAAGGCGATATCTTCGGGAAGCGTTTCGATGTAGAGTTTGTACTTCACCAGAGCTTCGCCGGTGATGAGTATCGACAATGCCCGTATCTCCTCATCGGTAAGGGGCGGTATTTCCTTCGCCGCTCCGGCTCTTGAGCGGGGCTCCGTTGTTTTCTTTGTGAATATGCCCGCATAGCTCAGAATTGCAGCCACGATGACGCCAACGACCGCAAGCACAACGACGGCCTGAAGGGGAGTGATCCCGACGGCCGTTTCCTTGAAGAGCTTTTCATATGGGATGTCAACAAAATCAGGTTCCGCGGCAAGGCAGACATCACCGAATATCCCATCGTACTGTCTCCCGGCCATGGCCATGAAGTTTGCGGGGCTACCGTCCACACTCAACATGTAGCGCGCCTCGATGGACATGTTCCCGGCTTTGATCTCCATGAAGACATACTTGCCGTCCCCCCGGTCAAAGAACCCGGCGAGCACCGTTTTCTGGTTCTTCACCATGTAATGGGCCATAAGGTACGCGAAGGATACCCGCCGCGACGAGATCCACCGGTCGCCTATCTTATGGGAGAGTCTCTCCCGGGGCTTGAGCTTTCGTATGGATACGTGCTCCGCAAAAGGGATGATCCTTGCCCCCCTGCCCGGCCTGATCGCCTTCGGATCAACCATCTTCTGTGCGAGGACATCGAAGACGACCTTGTCGTCGAATCTTACATAGAGCCTCACCTCATATCTCCCTGTCGTTCTTCTCCTCGACGAAGTTAATGAGCACCGTCAGCTCGGAGGTTCTGTCCCGGGAGCTGTTGTACCCGAACAGATGGGAAAGAACGGGCAGATTGCTCAATAGCGGTATCCCCACCCGCTTCTTGTCGGCGCTCTTGATCTTGAAGCCCGATATGGCAACCGTCTCGCCGACAGACATCTTGATGGGTATCGAGACATAGTTGCGCTCCACCTGGGGGAGTTCGGTCTTCTCTACAACCTGAAAACCAAGGAGATTGGAGAGATCGACGCTCGTGTTCACGAGATACCCCCTGTCCGCTTTCAGGGGATTGACGGTCATCTTGAGCCCCACCTCCATGCTTGCCATCTGCGGTGTCGTGATCGTCTGGTTGTTGATAACCTGGATCACACTGCCCGTTGAGTACCAGACCGTCTGCGACATCTCGAAGGGGAGAACCGCACCTGAGACGGCCCTTGATTCCCACGAATGGACCACATGGACGTCGCCATAGGTCCCGAGCATCTTGATGAAGCCCGCGAAATCCTCATCGATCACCAGCAGGGTGGCCACGTTGCTGTTACCCATCGTCTGAGTGAAGTTCGTATTGAGTTCAATGGAGGGGCTCCTTGACTTGAGCAGCGCCCACCAGTTGAGCCCGGTTTCATACTCGTCCTTGTAGTCTATCCGGACAAGGGTGATCTTCATGGTAATGGTCTTGCGTTTCCTGGAATCGGTATCGAGTATTTCCCTGACCATCCTGACCCGTGACGGTATGTCCCTGACGTACACGAAACCGCTTGTCATCGGCGTAACCACGCCCTTGGCCGAAAGCATCTTCCTGATGCTTTCAATGGCCTTCGATATCTCACGATCCTCCACCTTGTCCCCCGTCGATGAGTTTCCCGATGAGTTTCCCGATGTGCCCGGGCTTGTGTATGCTCCGCCCGACAGGGAAGATGCGCCGCTCAAGGACCGGTTGTTCGAAGACGAGGTTTCGCTCAGCGATTCCTTGTGCCTCACATATACGTCATGAACATTGAGGATGGTCTCCTCGTAAGGTGTAACTACGTATGCGCCGTCGGCCACCTTCCTGTAAGCATAGTCAAGACCGGAGACGATGGCCTCAATCGCCTCCTCGAAGGACTCTCCTTCGTAATAAGCGCTCACTTTCACCTTCGATGAATCTATCTCGCGGTCGATGGTGATGCTGGCCCCCGCCTGTCTCCCCAGCGAAAGAAGGGCATCATTGAGCGGCACGCCGTTGAAATGAAGGCTCACCTTCTTCGCTCCCACATCCTTCATAACCGCCTCGGACAAGATGGCCCTCTTGAGGGCTCCATCCGCCGTATCGGCGCCGTTTGCGGACCATCCGAAGGCGCAGGCCGCAGCAAGGACCGCCATCGCAAGACCCCGCTTTAAAGCATTCTCTCCCCTCACTCGATCTTCCCTCCTCCTTCGGATGTATATCTCTTTATCCGGCAGACAAACCCGTCAGGCGTCAGAAACGCCCCCTCGTCACCTGAGAATACGAGCGAACCCTTTCTTGCCGATCTTTGCGGTATGTGGAATACATTGAAACCATTCCCGCCGCTTGCGATGGTGTAGAATGCCCTGCCGGCACTGAAGGTTCCCCCCGTCGCCGGCACTATATGCAGGAGTGGCACTACTCCCCCGGCAAAAAGCGCCCTTACCTTAAGCCACGCGATCTGTTTCGCCCTCTGGACCATGTGCTCTTCGCCGGTATCGAAAACGGTTATGATGAACTTCTCGCCTGGCGCCTCAAGCAGTTTCAAGTTGAACCCTTCAGGCAAGGGAACGGCAGGCATGTCAAGAATCGCGGCAAGTCTCACCTGCCATTCTTCACCCGTTGCGATAGATCGTTCTTTTCCTCCTGACGCGGTCCCCTGAGGCACTCGGCCCTTCTTCATGACGCCCTGCGGTTTATCGAGGAAAGCCTCTTCCAGTTCCGAAGATATTCCTTTCATCGACAGAACCTCGCCCTGTCCTGAATATACACAGAGGCACATGCACGTTGCGAACAGGGCCGCAAAAATGTGTCTCATGGCCTTCCTCCTTCCCGGGAAACAGCAACAAGCGCATAGGTCGAGCTCCATGAAAGGCGGAGCACGCAGAATTCTTTGTGGCTGTATTTCTCTTCCTTTCCGAGTGTCGTCACCAGCTTCTTGAGCTGGGGTATCGTGTGGAAGGTCCCGAGTATCTCACACGCAAGACCCTCCAGCCTGCTTTTTGCCTCCACAAAAGCTACCAGTCTTCTGGTTTCGTCTTCGTACGTTTCCTTCATCCGGACAAGAACATTGCACCTTTCATCGACGCTCACATCCGCATTCGAGGGAAACCATTGGGGATAGGACTCGACAGGCGTGTACAGGCCGGGTATTATCGCAAGCCTGCCTCCCGCCGCATACCCACCCCCGAAGGGCACGCGGTCCGACGCATGCGTCTCCCAGTTATGCGATCTGCGAAAGGATTCAGTCGGTGCGATCCGCAATTCTCCTCCCGCAACGACAATCCTGATGTTCTCGTCGCCTCCCTGTGACATCGACAGGACGCCCGATTCGCCTTCGCTCCCATCCCCTTTCGTCATCCTGTAAAGATAACGGGAATAGGGCCTTGACGCTGCAGCACCACCGAGTATGTTCGCCATGTCGGCGGAGGTTGCCGCAGATGACGGATCGCCCCGGTCTTGCCTCACATGTTCGAGACCGCCGCAGCCAGCCACTGCCGAAATAATAACAAGGACCACAAAGATGGATCTTGTACGCATGCTTTCTCTACCCCGGTCTACGGTGTGAAGTAGATCAATACCGGTACTCCCTTTTCCATGATAAGGGTCGGATTCTTCTTCGTGGAGCCCTCCACTTTCTTTGACAACCCCTGGAAGATCGTGTCTCCTGCCGCCAGACCGCCTTCCCGCAGACGGTCGTCACTTTTCGTCTGACCCGTCACCGTGACACCTCCCGCCCCTACCTCTACCGTTGTGGTGTCCTTTCTGAGGGCGTTGAGAAATGACGAGACGCCGGCCATGACTCCGCTCGTCACCGTGCCGGCGATATCCTCATGCCTTACCGCCGATACAACACCGTCGGTCTCATCTATGGATGCCACATATCCTTTCATCTTGTGATGTGCGTTATCGGGACCGATCACACCGGACACCTCCACATGGAACCGGTTGTCGGTGAAATTGGCCACTGCCCTGCCGACCACTTTCCAGCCTCTTACGGGAGGCTCGGTCCCGGTGGCAACAAATGCGGCATTTGTCTGTGCCGAGGTGAATGTTCTGTCCACTACTGCACGATAGGGCCTGTAATAGCTCACCTTCGGCCCCCCCGCGGCGGCTGCGGAGCCTGGCTTCTCCTTGTCCTCATCATTCGCCACAGATTCTGCTTTGCTGACAAAACCACCGGAGCTCTTCTGGAAATAGAGATACTCCCATGCCCTTCTCCTTGATTCGTCATCGTCCCCTCCTCCAGCGGTCTTTCTTCCTCTCTTCCGACCGGCGGCGTCGTTGTAAATACTCTTCCTGCCTCCGTCTTCGGGCTCGGAGGGGTCTAAAGGATCGCTGCCTTCGGGCTCTTCCGCAATGATGGCATCCAGAAACGGGTCACTTTCCTTCTTCTTCTTTCTTCTCACTCCTACCCCGCCGACGTATCCGCCCTTGTCGCTTTCCTTGAGCATCTGCTGTTCCTTCCTGATTGCCTCTCCTACGGTACTTGCCGTTTCTTTAGCTTCATCCACGATCCGGGACTCCTCTTCCTGCCCGCCCTTCTGTCCGGTACTGCTGGGCAGGCCACCCGACCGATTGACCTGAAGCTGAGAAATGCGTGTCTTTTTGGAGGTGTTCTTCAGAAGCATGCCGATCATCACGGACAATATCACCGCCAGCACAACCACGCCCAGCGTTATCATCATTGCGGGCCTCGAGAGCTTCCTCATCCTCAGAGCCCCGCCGCCATGGGTCGGACGATGTATCTCGAACCCGAGAGGAGTATAGCGTTTCCGCTGCGTATTCTTGCGGATCCGACGGTGCCTCGCTTGTCATTGAAATAGACCGACAGGACCCCGGAACCGTCTGACCTGACGGCAACCATGACATCCCCGAGATCGAGGGGCTCCTTTTCATGGAGGCAGTAGACGGCCTTCAGATTGTGCTGCGATTGAAGATACCTGTACTCGCCGGGAGAGATCTCGCTCCATTTCCCGTCCACTACGGGCAAATGCTCGCTGTCGAACACAAAGACGATGATCTCGCTCCCGCCGCGGGGAGAAGATACATCTATCCTGTCGGGTATCTCGTATTTCGTTCGCACCTTCTCCAGGAAAGGATCCCCCGCGGGAAGCAACTTCTTTCCGCCCGAAAGGGTCTTCATTCCTCTGAGGAACTCGCCCAGGGCGTCCATGGCGGAGCCATCCGTCTCGGGCCTCTCCGTTGCCGGCCCCTGCATGGCACCCGCTGCCACGATCACGAGCGTTACGATCAGTATGCGAAGAACTGCGATATCTCCTCCCTTCCTCTTTTGCTCCCTTATGAGAAATAGCCGTCAGAGTCGATCTTCTCCATTATTGCCCCGATGTCCACGGACTGCCCGATACTCCCGAGAGGAAGCATGTCCGAGAGAACCTCGACAGCGACCGCCTGGGCACGTCTTTGCGATACTCCCCTGCCCTTGAGAGCCGATACCACGGTTTCCCTCAGATAGCGTTCATCTTTGTGGGTCGTGTAACTCCACCGGGTTCGAGGTGTCTGAACGTTGACAAGAACGCCCTTGCCGATATCCTCGTTGAGGGCCAGTATCTCGGCGTATTTGCCGGGATAGAACTTGAGCGAGAGGAGAAGTTCCCTTTCCTGTCTGGAAAGACCGATGATCTTCACCAGGTTGTCAATTCCTTCCATTGTCGGATTGTCGGGAGACACGTGACGTGTGAAATACTTGTTCGATGCGGCGGAGATGAAATGCTTACCCTTCTCCGCCACATCGAGGATATCCTGTGTCACAAGATAGGTCGCCAGCCCCAGCGTCCTTTGCTGCCTCGCGTCCTTGTCGAGCACGTCCAGAATGGGCTCGTTGTTCTTCAGATTGTGGAACTCGTCATAAACAAACAGCTTCGGCCGCCTCTGAGCGGCCAGGATCCAGTCGATAGAGGCGGCATCGATAAAAGGCGGCATCTCATTCGGGAGATAGACCGCCTTGCGATATGCGAAGTCCCGGTAGAGGAGCAACAGGAGCGCCAGTATCTCCTTTCTCTCGCTGATAAGGCCCATGTGGATGCAGAATATGTCCTTGTCCACGGAGAAGTTCGTTACCCCGTTCAGCAGCACGGCCTGCTCTCCCTGCGCATACAGATTGAGTACCCTTCTCATCTCTTCGGCGATCTGCCTGTCCCTGGCATTTGTGTTGATCGCCGGATCGGATGCAAGGATCCGCATAAGGTCGTTGAGTGTCGGGGTGGCGAGACACTGGGCCGTCTCCGCCCGCTGAAAGTCTCTTTTCTCACCCGTTCTCAGGAAACGTTCGATGTAATGGTTGCGATACTCGATATATGTGTCAAAGGAGGGTGCGTCGGAGAAGAGTTGCTCCTGGGCTTCGTTCGCTATCCTCACATTCCGCACAAGGCGGGGCTCCTCTTTGAAGAGATTGTCGTACATTCTCCTGACCGCCCGCTCCAGGATGGATTGGGTCTCTTTGGCAACACCTCTCCCCTCCTCGCCGAGCATCGCCGTGAATATGGCATTGAGAGACAGGATCTTCGATCCTGCGGGCTGCTCGAATCCCACCCTCAGGTCAAACATATTGACCCTGTTGTCACTGCTGCCGAAGGTTATGGGGACGAAGCTGCCGCCATAGCTGGAAACAACGGACTCATATGACGAGGCTTTCGACATGTCAATCACCACAACAACGGGGTCATAGGTCATGGCCCCGGCTATGATCCCGTTGGTGAGAACCGATTTTCCGCTGCCCGTAGGCCCGATGACGAGGCCCGCCCACCTGTTCTGCCGTGAACTGAAGGGATTGAGCGCCGTAACCCCACCGTAGCGGTTCCTCAAGACGATCGCCGGCTCGGCACGATCTCCGCGGTACATCCCGCGCAACGGGACAAACCGCAACACGTCGTGACCAAAGACGATGTGCGGGTCATAGCTCCTAACGGCACACCCCGGCAGGGATGCTATGAAAGCCCCCTCCTTTCTCATCCATTCGGCGAACACGCCTGCCCCGTCCACCGCCTTGGCCACGGCCACACGCAGGGCGTGGATCTTCTCCTGAAGCCTTTCAATGTCCCTGTCCCAGACCAGGTAGCTGTTAAAACATTTGACGAGCTTCCAGCCCTGTCTCGTGCGGTCCTGCAGGAGGTCATCGATGGCGGTGATCTTCTCCCTGTTTTCTACGGCGGCAGCGGTCCTCTTCCCGCTGAAGATATTCGCCATCAGCCTTTGCCGCGCCAGATCCCGGGTGATGGTCGACAGGTCCTCGCACAGGAGCGTCGTGTTCATTGCCATTGGGAAATCCACGAATTGCAGGATCCTGGAACCTGACCCCATCGGAATGGTATTGGGGATGGTGTCCATTACAAGGGTCGCGAAGTAGTAGCGTCCGTTGGTCAGGTAATAGTCTTTCGAGTAAAAATCGCTATTGAAGACCCTTTTTCTGAGCGGCAGGAGCATGCCGCATTCCGATATCTCCATTTCAGGCGGCGGGTCTTCAGGATTCACGATCCTGGAGATGTTTCGCATCATCTCGGCGCCCGAAAGATCTCTCACATCGTAACCAAGGGGTACCAGGGTGTCTTTGAGGATTGCCACCGCTTCCCCCATCTGCCTGTCCCGGTTCAGGAAACCGCCCCCGTCAAAGCGTTTCCTTTTCTTGCCTTCCATGGAGGCCTCGGCGGAGAGCGGAACGGTCATTGTGCAGCAAAGCGATGTGTCGATAACGCCTGCACCGGACATGAGCTCAGCAATGTTTTCCATCGCCATCGATTCCGACAGGGGATCACTGTTAAGCTGCCTGTACCGGTCAAACAGATCCTGGAGGTCCCGGCTGAAATATGTCGTGAACTGGATAAAGACGTTCTGTGCCGTGAGATTCTTCAAAAACTCGGATAACTTGCTCACTTCCATTTCCACGACCGAGTTCTCGACTCCCTCGGCGGCGGTCTGGGTGATCTCAAACCCTCTGGCCTTCTCGAAATTGTCGAGGATTAGATGATCCCTACCGACCATATTGACCGGCATACGCCGATAGAACGGAGAAGATCTCTGGAACATCACCTGCCCATCCTCTTCTAGAACCCTTCGGACAATCCGCTGTCCTCGGCATAGCGGGAGACATCGGGATCTTCCGTGGCCAGCGATCCAGTCATTGCCCGGAGCGCAAGGAGTTTGAGCCTGTGATTCTCCATGCTCAGGAGATAATAGTTGAAACGGGCCAGGTCCTTCCAGGCCATGTCCTCGTAGCCCCGGTCTATGGCTGCCGGGTCAAACCCCGCAAGGCCCGACTTCACCGCGGCAGCCATCTCCAGCGACGTCCGGGCGACAATATAATGCCTCACTGCCAGCCTTCTGCGCAGCATTGACGAGTTCCTTCCCGCCAGGAGGACCGTAATCCTTTTGACGTCTTCCCGATCAAGGAGCGACACTCTGCCCCTCTGGCGTGCTACGGCCCCAAAGAAACCGGCATCGCCAAAAAGCTTCTTGACCTCCTGTTCTATTCCTCCGTAAAGGCTGTTTATGACACGCTCCTTTTCCTTTTCCAGGGACATGGCGCTGCTGACTGCCAGGAGGGCTGAGGCTATCCCCTCCTTCATTCTTGCGGTCAACAAGGTCCTGGTCCCTGCCGCCATATCGGCGAGGTCAGCCGTGGATGACCGTATGTACTCCGATGGCGTGCCAGCCGCAGCCCTGTCCACGCCTTCGATGACGCTGGCAATATCCTGAGAGGAGATGGCGGCTTTACCTTCCGGGCCTCGAAGCTTCGCAAGCCGAGCTGCTAGATACGCACCACCGGCGCTGCAGAACCCTCTACCTATGGAATCCGCGAGAGCGGCCTCAGCTATTCCGGCGATATTCTTGAGGCCTCCCTGCGTGTGCGCCGCGCACTCATCGAGTATCTGCCGTGTATTGTTGCTCATCTGCGCGCCCTGCTTTCCCCCTATCCCGTCGGCTACGTCCATCTTTCCACCGAGGGCCGTCATACGGGAAAGCAATCTTGACGACACCGGCAGGAACTCAGCAGTCCGGCTTTGAAAGTCTCTGACCTCATCCGCATAGGTTGCCAAGGCCAGCCGGGAATTGAGGAATTCTCTCCTGTAGTCGCCAAGGGTCTCACGGATCCGGCCCTCTTCAAGTCCAAGTCGCTTCAGTTCCTTGCCCAGTGCCGATAGCACCGTCTTGTTCAGACGGGCGGCAAACGCCTCAACGCTCATTCGGGTCTTGACGAAGGCAAGCTGTGAACCAAGACCGCCACTGACAACCTCGTCGACCAGAGGCGGAAGATCCGTTGCCTTCCAAAGACCCGTATCGAACGCTCTAAAGCTGCCGGGCAGGTGCGCAATGTTCAGTTTCCCGTAAAGACAGAGTTTGAGCTCCGTGACAAGGCGGTCTTCAACGAGGCTTTTCAGCAATGCCGAGAAATGCGAGTAATTCGTCACGGCAATGACGGGTGAACACGTGGCGTAGCAGTCGCCTTTGCGCGGCACAAGACCGGCTGCCAGAAGGATACCGCCAGTCACCAGGAAAGATAGGAGAAGCAATGTCCGTTTGTTAGTCCCGATCCGATCCACCGTCTACCGTTCCCCCTCAAGAGCGTCCATCATTTTCAAAAGGGACAGCAATCTGAGTTCCTCTGCCTGGACCAGTCCTCGAAGATACGCGAGTTTCGCCGCGTCTTTCTGCGCCTGGTGACGGGAGGAAAAGTCGAAGGCCGTGGGCGCAAATCTCTCGAGGGCCCTGTCCATCCGCGAGGCCTTTGCGAAGGCCTTCTCACCGGCGGAATAGGTCGTCAGTGCGGCACCGGCCTTCAGTACCCGCAGCTTTGCCGCGGCCATATCTGCCACTCCCTGGTTCTTGAGGCTGACATGACGGGAGGCCTTTTTGATTCTCTTTGCAATATCTGTCGCTTCTTCCGAAACCTTGAATATCTCTGACATAACGGAGGTCTGCCGCAGCACGCCGGCGACAAGCTTCTGCTTCAAAAGGATGTTGCGGCGCTCGTCAAGGTATGCGCAGTAGGGGGTCTTGAACGACGCCGCCCATTGCTCGGCCATCCGGGCTATTGTTGCGTCCGTGGCAACGGGACACGGCGGAACGACTGCGGAGGAACTCCGCGCAGGACCAAGGGTCAGAACGAGCGACGCAACGACCATCACGACAAGTCGCGAAAGAGCGGGAAGGCGCAATCCCATCCCTACCTGCCTTCCAGGGCGCGGCGCATTTCACCCTGAGACATTACGGCAAGTATCTCCGATTGGAGCATGGCGTTGTAATAAGCGAGCTTCGCGAGGTCCTTGACGGCCTGATCGGACTTGGCTGAATCGATGCATGCCGGATCGAAGGAGGACAACTCCTTACGGAATCTTTCGGCTACATATACCCCCTCCGACGCCTTCTCATATGCTGCCACCGAGGCCTGGTTGAATACGTCGCGGAGCTTCACCGCCGCGTGTTCCGCCGTGGTGAAATGTTTCATCCTGTCGGTGCCGCCGCCCGGAGCACCCGCCAGCAGGATGGACACCTCGCGAATCTTCTTCTGGAACTCCTTGAAATCCGAATTCGGCGACGGGATGATGGGTGCTGCCTTGCTCTTTGCCGTTTCGGCGAAAAGCTTGCCGTCGCCTCTGGCGAAGGCCCCCGCATTGTTCTTCATGTACTGAGATATCATCTTGTCCGTGAACGAGGAGATGTTGTACTTGACGAAAGAGACGGCTTTCGTATTGATCGTGCCGGGCTCGAGCTTTATCTTCACCTCTTCATTCCACACAGCTTTGATCTTGTCCGTGATCGCCTGGGTGACCATTTTCTGCACCATGCTCATGAGGGCAGGAAAGTTGATCACCTGCACCGCAGTCGCATAAGCGCTCGTGGCGAGCAGGAAGAAGATCACGACCCCGCAGATAACTTTCCCCGTTGTCGTTCCTACAAACAGACTCAACCGATCTTTCATCATGTCTCCTCCAAAATATTTCAATAGCATCAAGAACCGGGGGACTTGCCCGGAGACTAGTTGAAGAAGGCCCGCAACTGCTGCCTCCAGCCCTCGAGACTCTGGAACTTTGCAGCTACAAATCGCTCTTCGGGTGTGTGTTCATTTATTTTGTCAATGATGCTATACTCAATACGTAATCCAAATGCCGGAGGCGAAGATGAGAGGTCACAGAATGACAGCGGAGGTTTTCTTGACGGCTTTCAAGACTCTGCCGAAAAAAGAACAGGACATTTTCTTTGCGGAGATCGTCAAAGACAAGCGTCTGCGGGAGGATCTCGTAGATATTGCGATCGCGGAAAGCAGGAAAAACAGTAAGAGCAGGCCTTTCCGTGATTTTCTCAAGGAGCATGAAGGATAAGTGGGATACGTCATTGAAATTATCCCAAGGGCCGAAAAAGAATACCTCAGACTTCCCAATTCGATTCAATCAAGGATCAAGCAAGGCATAATTTCTCTCGAAGGCAATCCCAGGCCGGTCGGATCCAAGAAATTGCGCGAGAGCTCTTTTTACAGGATCCGTACCGGGGATTACCGAATAGTATACAGTATCGACGACAACGCCAGGATTGTGAAAGTCCTTTCCATCGCCCACAGAAAGGAAGTATACCGGTAAAACGAAAAAGGCGGGCGATGGTTTCCCTTCTTGCAGCCCAGCCCGCGGGCCTCGCAAAAGGCTCCTTTGTCCCCACCGTGGGATGTCAACCCTATTCGCCGCAATACATGCGGAGAATAAGGTTGACTTTGCGGAGATTAGGCCTTATAATCTCCGCATGAGGCGCGGAGATTGACCGCTTACATACATCAACTGCCCAATTGGCCACACTTCTTCTGGGACGATAGACGCTTGTCACGCCAGCTCTCCCTTGTTCGTCACAGGCAGGGGAGGCTGATCGGCCACATGGAAGCCCTTGGGTTCTCGTTGAGGACCGAGGCGGTCCTGCGCACGCTGACGCTCGATATCGTCAAGTCAAGCGAGATCGAGGGATCGGTACTCGACACGGTCGAGGTGCGGTCTTCCATTGCCCGGCGGCTTGGTGTGGAAATCGGCGCTACAACCCCGGCAAGCCGGGACGTAGAAGGCGTCGTCGAGATGATGCTTGATGCCACTCAGAACTGCAACAAGGCCTTAACGCAGGAACGCCTTTTCGCCTGGCACGCTTCTCTCTTTCCCACCGGCCGCAGTGGGATGAGCAGGATAAAGGTCAATGCCTGGCGCGATGACAGCAAAGGCTCAATGCAGGTCGTGTCGGGACCCGTCGGCCAGGAGCGGGTACATTTCGAGGCCCCGGCTGCGATCAGGCTGGAACAGGAAATGAAGGCCTTTCTCGACTGGTTCAACACGGATGATGACACGGATCTGGTCTTGCGGGCAGGTATAGCCCACCTCTGGTTCGTTACCATCCACCCCTTCGATGATGGTAATGGCCGCATCGCCCGTGCCATTGCCGATATGAACCTGGCCCGCTCAGAGGCAAGCTCACAGCGTTTTTACAGCATGTCGGCCCAAATCCGCAACGAGCGGGACATCTACTACGACAGGTTGGAACAGGCCCAGCAGGGGACGCTGGATATCACGTCCTACCTGGAATGGTTCCTTGCCTGCCTCCAGCGCGCCCTTGACGGCGTGGACGGCACTCTCGGAACCGTTTTGAGGATGGCCCGGTTTTGGGACACCCACGCCAGCGAAACTTTCAACCTGCGGCAACGTCTGATCCTGAACAAACTGCTCGAGAATTTCGAGGGAAAACTGACATCAACGAAATGGGCGAAGCTGTCTAAGTGTTCCCAGGATACGGCATTGCGCGATATCCTCGATCTTGTCGCAAAGGGAATCCTGGTGAAGGACCCGGGCGGCGGCCGCAGCACGAGCTATTCTCTCGCGAACGACACAGACCGGTGACCGGTTCGCGAAGAGGGCAGAGAGGATATCTTTAGGCACCGGTCTTTAACATCATTTCTTCAACTTATCCAACGCTGCCTTCACTTCATCGGACAGACTGAGGGTCTTTTCGTCCAGGCGGTCAAGGCTGGCGGAATAGGAATAGGGACAGCGCTGGTCAGTGCTTCGCGGGATATTCAGTGCTTTGAGGCTTGCCGGGACCAGTTCCTTGGCCAGCCTTTCAGTCAGCCTTTTTCTTGGTTCATATCGGTCCCAACCCGGCGCCGTCAGCATCATATGGTAGGAGAGAATAGTTCCCTGCGAGTCCGGCGAGACAAGGCCGCTCGAGAATATGTAATTGCTGCCACCTGAATATATATCGACCCCCGTGACCCCAACATACATGGTGCGAAGGTCGCCGGACCGGTATTTCTCCAGTTCAGTCGCAAACCGGCCCAGGTAAGGCTCAACCTGGAATTGTCCCGGCTCGTCTTTTATCCTTCTGATGAGATCCTTGATATAATACCGCTCCAGCGGGCTTTCGGATCCGGCGATCTTCTCAAGTTCCTCGACGTACCGCGCCTTTGTCCATCCCGTAAAGTCGATCTTCCCTTTCCCTGCCATCATCTTTTCCTGAATGACGGGTTGCAGATAGATCCGATCGGGATCCTTGAATTGCCAGTCGACGTCGATCCTTCTTATCTTTGTCGGAACGCCGGTGATCTTCTCATACACGGCGGCCGCCTCCTTCAGCAACCTGACATTGCACGGCTGAAGAGGGATAAGGATCACCTGGAGGCCTTTTTCCCCTTTTTCCAGTTTGGGAATGGAATCATAGTCTTCCACCCTGATGCCCAGGTATTTTGCCGCCCTGTCGACCAGCGACGCATTCTCCGCGTTCTCAAAAACTATTCTTGCGCTCCTTGTCGCGGCCGCCGCGTCATCGGTATTCTCCATGAAGGTGACATGGGCCGCGAAATTATTGGGAGATGCAGCAAGAAGGTCCGCCAGGACCGACAGTCCTTCTTTCCTCTTTCCGTCCTTCAACAACTGCCTGGCATGATCGCAGATCTGTGGTCCCCAGAGACCCATGGCAATATTTCCAGCGAGGCGGGCCTCACCATATCTTTGTTTATTGATCAGGGTCTTCAGAAACCCCAACTGGACTTCTATGTCCTTCACGGTCCGCGTGACCGTATGATAGGTCCACATCTGGATGGAGGTCGGCATCTTGAAGCCAAGATGAATGACTTCCACGCCTCCTCCCGGATGGGCATCGGCTCGTATCTCGCTCCGGGTCATCTCTATGATATCCCCATTCTCTTCCTTGAGTTTGTTGTTCAGAAAGTTCCGGAGGTTGTCAAATCCCTGGTCACACTGCAGTCTGTCGCACTTGACGTTCTCCACTATCAGTCCAATGTATTTCCCTGCAGATTCCTCTTTCAGCTCGAAGAAATATCGCTCCGCGCCATACTTGTCCATTCGGTCGACCATTTTCAATTGGTCCTGCTTGACCCGGAATGCGGGAAGGAAGTACTCCGGAAGGAAAGACGGCAACCGACTCCTGTCGGCTGCCGTCTCCCCGAAAACCATGAACGGCACCAGGGCGATCATAAGAACCAGCAACAACGCCCGTACCATCGATCCCGATCTCATATCAATGACATTTGTCTTCATTTTGCCCCTTTCAAACCCCGTTTTTTGTGGACACTATAGTCTTGCGGGCTCTCAGATGCGGGAATGATGGGTTGTATCGGCCATATTATGCTTCAAACACGACAAGTAACAAGGGTGGTCCCGTTTGCCGCCGACAGCCGAATGATGCTTGTCGTTACGGCAACTTATGGGGAAGTGGATCCGATCAGGGCGAAGACAAGGAACCGCGACCCATTACCAGACGGTCTTTATTTTGTATTTGGCTATATCAGTGTCCCGAGTGACGACAGGCATCTTTTCCAGAATCGACTGGGCTATGATAATGCGATCGAAGGGGTCACGGTGGATGGCCGGAAGCCGGGATACATAGAGCGCATGGCCCATCTCGACAGGAAGCGGTTCTATAACGTTCTTCATCAACTGGCCCGGAATGAATCGATCAGGTCTGTCCGGCAGACGAAGTCTTCCCAGATTGACCTTTATGGCTATCTCCCAGGCGGAAGCCACGCTCAGGAAGAGCTCGTTCGCCGGATTCCTCATGACATCACGCACACGAGATGACAGTTGTGGGCTATCGACTATCCACCAGAGGAACACATGGGTGTCGAGGATAAGCCTCATCTCTCGTACTCGCCAAGGATCGATTCAGGCAATGGTTCGTCGAAGTTCTTTTCGATGACCACTTTCCCCTTAGCCGTTCCCGCAACCCGTTCAGCGGTCTTGTCCCGAATGGGAATAAGGCGGGCTATTGGTGTTCCCGCCCTCGCTATAGTGATCTCCTCTCCGCTTTCCACCCGGTTGAGCAACTCTGATAATCTCGTCTTGGCTTCGTGTATATTCACCCTCATAGACCCATAATAGACTAAGTAGTGGACTAAGTCAATATCACCACGTTGTATTGTCGCCCTCATCCCTGTCCCCTTGCTTCCATTCTTCTCACTCTCTCATGAACAGGGCGGAATCGTTCGTCGCTTTGCGGGCGTCGGCCTCTTCAACCTCTTCGGAATCGACGAGGACCCTCAGGCTCTGGTTCAGGGTCCAGCCTATCTGTCCGCTTCGCTGCTGCTGGCGCAGCAGGTCATGTCTGCCCCGCACCAGAAGTTCGCGGATGGCCGCATCCTTGGTATCCAAGAACTCCGTGGCAAGAACCAGGCGGCCGCCCTGGCGGTCGGAGCCAGCCGTCGGCACCAGGACCTGCACCATTACGGCAAGGAGAACGTCCGTCAGTTCCTGGACCATCCATTCCTGTTTCTCCACGGGGAACATGGACGCTATCCGCGAGGGGACCTGCGTGGTCATGAGGGTATGGATGGTCGTGAACACGAGGTGACCCGTCTTCGCCGCCTGGATCGCCGCCGATGCCGTTTCCGGGTCTCTCACCTCACCTACAAGGATCACGTCCGGCCGCTGGCGCATCGCCGCCCTCAGCGCCCGCTCGAAGGATAATGTCGTGGTCCCTACCTCCCGTTCGATAATGTTGCCCATCCCTTCGGGGATGTCATATTCGATGGGGTCTTCTATGGTAACGCAATTGAGGCACCTCGTTTCCACAAGATAGGCAATGAGGGAGGCGAGCGTCGTCGACTTGCCGCTGCCTGTGGGGCCGGCGATGAAGATGATACCCCCTGCCGGGCTTTCAAGGACCAGCCGGAGGAGATCGCCGGGAACACCGAGGTTGAGCGGGTTCGTCTCCACGGACTTCAGGCGCCTCATGACGATGGAAGCTCCTTTTTTCGTCATGCACAGGTTCACACGAAACCTGAAGGTCTTCTTCTCTTTGCCGCTGCCCACCTGCCGCGTGTAGGACAGATCCTTCTCCTCCCTGTCGTAGAGCTGCGCCCGGGCACCGGAGACCCTGAGGATCCGCTCTATCGCTTCGTCTATCTCGTATCCTTCCGGTGGACCGGCGGCGGCGGCCATGCGTCCGCTTGCCCTCAGGAAGACCGGGCTTTCCGATTGAATGTAGATGTCGGAGGCGTCCTCCCCGATCGCCCTGTCGATGATATCGTCGAGAAAGTCACTCATTACCTACCTGCATCGCAGCCATTCGGCGCCAAGGAGATATGCCAGGTATCTCCTCAGCACGCCCGAGCGGCTGCACCCCTTTTGCCTGATCTCCTCCATCCTTTTTCCCCGCGCGAAGACGTAGAGGGCCACGGACCCGCATATACCCGTCGTGATGACGAAAACACCGATCTCCTCGGATACGCAGGACAGGATGGACGCGATGCCGTTGCCAAGCATGGCGGGGCAGATACAGATGATAAGGTCTTCCAGCGATATGTCAAGCCTCGGCACGATTATGGCGCTGTTCACGTTCCGATAATCACGTCGCGTCCCGGGATCCATGGAGTCCTATCCGGCGCTTGCCGTCATGGTTGCCTTGATGATCCCGAGGATCGCCGACGTCGACACGAGGCAGCCTCCGAAAGCAACCTTCTTCCAGGCACCCTGCGCTCCCTGGGGGTTATTGTCCCTGTTGGCCATGACCACGAAGCCCCATATGATGAGACCCGTTCCCGCGCAAAAGGAGATTGCCAGGAGACCGTACATGATTATGTTGGCGAGGTTGCTCAGGAATTCCCCGGCATCGGTGGTCTCCGTGGCCCACCGGCTCTCGTTGAATGTCTGTGCCCATCCCTCCACGGTATTCACGACACCGGACCACAGGCACAGTGCGGCGGAAAGGCAGGGCCTCCCCAGCCTCCTCAGATCTCCCCACCTTATCCTCATTGATGCAGGTACCATGCTACCTCCTCTCTTCCTTCCTCAGTATGTCTTCGAACATCGCCCTCTCATCATCAGACTGGAAGTAAATGTCACCCAGGTCAAACGAGAGACCTCCATAGAGACATCTTTCGACGGCAGCCTTGAAAGACACGGAAACGTACAGGACAAGACCGCCGCTGACGATGAGCTGAAGCACCTTGATGACAACGAGACCTGTCGGGCCTTGTGATAACGCCTCGAGGGCGATGCCGTATCCACCGGCGCAAAAGGCCACCAGCAGGACGACGAGTCCGGCCATCTTCAGCCACATCGCGATCCTTTTCCGGTTCGACATGAGAGGAGCGCAATGGTCGAGGCTGACCTCCTGTCTCTTGCCGTCAGCGGTCTCGAAGACCAGCTTTTCCCTGTCCGCACCCTCGCGTCCGTGAGACACTATCTTCCTTTGAACCGGTACGGGGATCCTTTCGTCCAGTCTGCCCGGCAGGTATCTGACAATCACCGACAACTCCTATTCCACCCTGACCGCCTGGCGTCCGAGCTTCTTATAGAACGCCATCGCCGCATCGCACCTTGCCTTGAAGGCCTTTCCGATCACCGCCCATTTCCCGCCGTCGCCGTGAGGCGCCGTCGTCAGGAACACGTCGTCGGGCTTCGGGGAGCTGCCGACGAATAGAAAGGCCTCCGCCTCCGTGGCGAATGAATCCACCACAAAATAGCAGAAATTGGCCCGGTCCCTGCCAAGCCAGCCTTCGCCTGCCTCTTCGGAGACAAACCGGGGCGGCGACACGATCTTCCAGACGAGGGTCGGGGCAGAGTAGCTGCTTCCGTCCCTGCTTATCTTCGCCGGGTTGTAGATGAGCCTCACCTGAGCCGGTACGATCGCCCCGCCCTTCGTCAATTCAAGATACAGGAGCTCATCGCGGTACCTCCGAACGAAGTCCCGCAGGCGCTCCTCCAGTTCCTCCCTGCACAGGCGCGAGCCTTCCCGTCGGCCTTCTTCTCTGCCCTCTTCCCGGGCGATCCGCACGGCTTCCGCCTCTATGACATCCCCGGGCACCGCCCTGATGGTGGGGGCACATCCGGTGACCCCGAAAAGGATGCCCGTCAGGGCCATGATACCGACGAGCGAAAGAAGGGGTATGACTCTTCCCATGCCCGCTCTCATTCTCCACGCACCTTTCCGTCACCGGCGGCGGGCGCGCCGGTGACCGCTGGCGTGGCCTCCTGCCGGAACTGGGAAGGATATTCCGCTGAGAAGGACCTCACGAAGGCGATCTGCCGCGAAAGGGCGCGTGTGAGGGAGAGGCGGCCGGTGTCGGGAACAGACCCTTGTGGTCTCTCCTGATCTCGCGCCACGACCGGCGATACGAAGCCCCAGACCAGCACAAGAAGAGCCGCACAACAGCTAACGGCTGTTTGTGAACGTCTTGCCATCACCCACCCTCCTTACTGTGATTTCCCGGCTTCGCGATGCCACAACGCTTGTCCCGTTCCCGAGGTTGAGGGTAAATTCGGCATCGCCCACGGGCATCACCGTGCCGGCGACCATAAAGACATGAAGCTCCGGTTTCTGGAGCTTCATCATCCGTATAAAGGGATAGTCCGTGAGATTCGTGAGTGACGGCGACCTGCCTTCGAGAAGAATGCCCTCGACGGTGTCCTTCCCGGGGATGCGCTGCGTCGTGATGACACGCACCATTGCATCCGTTATGTCAGTCACGCTGCCCATGTCTGACCGCCTTACATTGACGGTGAGGTCCGCCTCTCCCGATGCCCCGTTCTCGACAAGCAGGTAATGGTGGGGTACCCGGTCACCTGTTTGCGTTCTTTCGAAAACAATGATGTTGGTCGACTTGAATTCTCTCACCGGAAAGATGATGAGAGAACTGCCCCTCGTCTCGATGTTGAATTTCTCCCTGGCACCGATCGCAATATCATCGAGGCTGAAGCTGTAAGGGAGATTGATGACACTGCCATACCCGTACGCAAGATGGATGGCTGGCACCACACCCGGTGCTTCATCGATATCGCGCTCCCTCGCGTGTGTCAGTTCACGGTCCTTCTCTACGAGGGGCTTCAAACGCTCAACCTTCTCCTTCATCTCGACAATGTCCTTCTCAGGCAGATCGAAGGGAGGGACAACGATCTGCCCCTCCGCCTGCTGATTCGGCGCCTCCCGGGGTAAGCCCGGAGCGGCCTCAGCCACCGGCAGGCTCAGAAAAACGGACAATATACAGACCGAAAGGGTTTTCCACACTGCGCGCTCCTTTGTACAGCTTGATCTCGTACGTCTTCACCTTGAGGTCTTCGCCCGCTGCCTCCTCCCCGACGACACGGACGGCATTGAGCCTGACCGTGGCAAGAACGACCGCTTCCCTCCCCCGTATCTTCGAGTCCTTGAGCGCATTCCACTCGGCGGTGACGATGAGCTTTTGATCCGACAGGGACTTGAGGTAGTTGTCCCGGTACGGCTCGTAGAAGGCCTTGAAGGACGCGGGATCGAAACGCTTCGACAGGCGGCTTATCCGGTTGGTGAGATCACCCTGCGATCTCACCTCCACATAGGTCCAGCCGAGGATATCCCTTATCGCGTCCCTGCAGAAGATCTCGAGCTCGGGCCAGTGAATCCTGTCGGGATCGTCGACGCGGACGAGAGAAGGCCTTCCCGTGGAATCCATGAAGACTATCTTGTCCTTTCCTTTCCCGGCAACAACGATGACGATCGACGCTGCCACCATGATGATGCTGAGGACTATTGTAGCAACGGGAATAACAAGCAGGGCCCGGGACGTGAGCTTCAATCCCCGGAATATCCCTACCTCTATCGCAAAAGCCTCGCCGCCGTCCGGCGCCGGGGCTTTTTTCCTCTCCTTCCCGAAACCAGCCATCCATCTCCTGCTATATGATAAATAGCACCATCGAAGATTGCGCTCTCGACGGTTTGGACTCTTGAACCCTTGAACTTTTGAACCTTGAACCGTATTTATGACTGAATTGATCACAAAACTGATCAGCAACACGCAGACCATGGTCTCCCCCCTGATGCCCGTTCTGGGAACCTTCCTCATCATCAGGGGCCTCATACGGCTTGCCAACGGAAATGACGCCGTGAAGGGGGGAGCCGGAGGGGGGAAGATGATCATCATCGGAGCGTTCCTGACATGTTACAAGCTGACCTCGTGGATCGTCATCTCCACCCTCACCCGGTGCGGCCTGTATCCCGGCAACGCCGGTCTGTAGCGCTCCCGTCCTGCAGGGTGTCCACCGTCGTCTTCTTCACATACTTCATCAGTCTTAATTCCTTCACATCACCCCTCGGGGGGATGTAGCGCGTCCTGAACCGCCTCACTTCATCCCCGGCAAAGATGTACCCTTCACCGACCCTGAGGCCCGCCAGGTCTCTCATCTCCACGCGGCTGCCCTTTTGAAAGGCGTAGGTACCGTCCCAGTTGCCGAGGCTCTCCATCATCTTGCTGTCGTTGCGGATGTTGGGCATCATGAAGAAGGATTCGCCCGCCCGCTCCGCCAGGAATTTTGCCGTGTCCGTGTCCTCCACCTTCATGACGATCTTGTAGTTCGTGTTCCCGATGAGCCGCTTCGCGTCTGTTTCCGACGCCTTGAAGAGCGAGGCAAGCTCCTGAACGGATATGATGACGCCAAAACCGAGGGAACGCCCCTGGGCAAGGATGGTATCGAAGCCCTCCACGGCATAGGAGCCGTATTCGTCGGCGATGAGGGTGAAAGGGACGGAGGGTCTGCGGCGGCGGACCTCGCGCCGTATCTCTTCGTAGTTCCCCTCCACCCTGGTCCCGAGCGCCGTGGTCAGGGCGATCTTGAAGGCATTGAGGGTGAGCCTCCCCAGCGCCTGAAGCGTCGAGATCGAATACGACAGAGAGGGAAGGAGAACGACGAGGATGCGGCTGTTGGAAACCACGTCGACCATGTCTATCTCGGGAGCGTCGGTATCGAAGATCCTGTTGAACGTCCCGGAGAGAAGATCAAGGGGGGCACCCCATTGCTGAACGAAAAACCCGTACTGCCTCAAGACCTCCCCGGCGGCGGGGGACATCCTGCCCTGCCCCCTGTTGCGGTACTCCTCCCAGCCGGGCAGGTCGCCGAAAAGCGCCCTCAGGCGGGCCTTCACCGGCCGGCCGCCCTCATACAGCGGGTACCTCTCATCCGCCTCGAGCGACAGGAGTTCGTCGAAGGAAAGGTGTCTTCGTACCTCCGACGGCGTGAGGACGTATTCCCCGAACACCTCCGGATGGTCTCTTCTGAAGACAAGCTGGGTGAGCACCGCTTTCATGAGTATCTTGCCCCGCTCCTGCCAGTAGACCTGGTCCCCTTCGGCCTGCTTGAGGAAGCCCGTCATGATCTCGGAGAGGAAATCGGCGTCGCCGTATGTCATGAAGTTGAACGTGTGGGACTGGGAGGGGTTGAGGAAATTGAGGACCAGGAGGTCCTCCACGCGGTCGCACCTCTCGATGATCTCGTAGAGCACCTCATAGGTGTCGGTGACGTCCGACTTGCCGTCGATGAAGCAGAAGCCGCCCCCGAGCCTCATGATGGAGTCGGCGATAGTCCTGATGGCGGTCGTCTTGCCCGACCCTGTGGTTCCGATGAGCATCCCGTGGCGGGTCAGCTCCCCGATGGGGAGCATGACGGGCAGGCCGTAGCGGTCCTTCCCGAGAAACACGGCGGCCTCGCCCTCGCGCCGCGCGAAGACGGGGGCGGGCGAATTCGTCGAAGCCATGAGCTGCACGAAGAGTCCCGCACCGAAGAGACAGAATGCCGCAAGGGGGCTCAAGAAGACCATGGCGAGGGAAATCGCCGTCATCACCCAGGGATTCACCCACCGGATCTTCAGCCATGTTTCGGGACTCAGCCGCGAGGCAGGAGCGATCCTTGCCCGCTGCGCCCTTTCGTCGATGGAACGTGCCATACCTGGGGAATAGCGGAAGAAGCGGTTTCAGGTTCAAGTACTTCACCCCGTTTGCGCGCTTGAGCGCGCAGACCCGTGTGCCCGTGTGCCCGTTTGCTCGAAGCGCAGACTATTGCTCGCAGGGCGAAATCATGGTACATTCTGACGGTTTAGCAGTCCCGTTTCCAGACGTTCGAACACATATCTCAGTTGAAGGAGCAAGCATGCTGTTCTCGAAAATGTTCATCCCCACCGTCAAGGAAGACCCGAAAGAGGCCGAGGTCGCGAGCCATCGCCTCATGCTCAGGGCCGGGTTCATCAGGCGCCTGGCTTCCGGCGTCTATACCTGGCTTCCCCTGGGGCTCAGGTCACTGAGGAAGGTGGAGCAGATCATCCGTGAGGAGATGAACCGGAAGGGTGCCCAGGAGATATTCATGCCCGCAGTCCAGCCGAAGGAGCTCTGGGTCGAGAGCACGCGGTGGGAAAAGTACGGCAAGGAACTCCTGCGCTTCGTCGACAGGAACAACCGCGAACTGTGCCTCGGACCCACCCACGAAGAGGTGGTGACCGATCTCGTGCGCCGGGAGGTGAAGTCATACAAGGATCTCCCCGTCAACCTCTACCAGATCCAGAACAAGTTCCGCGATGAGATCAGGCCCCGCTTCGGGATCATGCGCTCCCGCGAGTTCTCGATGAAGGACGCCTACAGCTTCGATGTCGATGAGCCCGCGGCGGAGAAAAGCTACAGGGAGATGTACGAGGCGTACGTCAGCATCTTCACGCGGTGCGGGTTCCGGTTCCGCGTCGTCGAGGCCGACACCGGCCAGATAGGCGGGAGCTTCTCCCACGAGTTCATGGTGCTCGCCGACACGGGTGAGGACATCATCATCTCCTGTGATGCCTGCGGGTACGCGGCGAACCTCGAAAGGGCCGAGGTGGGGTTCACGGATGGGCCCGTCTCCGGGAAGAAGGGCCTCCACAGGCGCGTGGAGACGCCTAACCAGAGGAAGATAGACGAGGTCTCCTCCTTCCTCGGGATAACGCCGGACAAGCTCCTCAAGACCATCATCTACAACACGGACAAAGGGACGATCGGCGTCCTCGTCCGGGGCGACAGGGAGATAAACGACACGAAGCTGAAGAACCTCCTCAAACTGGAGGAAATGGAGCTTGCCGACGAGAGGACCATCGAGGAGGCAACGAGAGGCCCCTTAGGCTTCTCGGGCCCCATCGGCCTTTCCATTCCCCTTTACGCGGACATGGACCTCAGGTCCATGGAGGACTTCGTGATCGGCGGCAACGAGCGCGATGTCCACGTGGTGGACGTCAACGTGGGTGATTTCACGGTCAAAGGCTTCCACGATATAAAGGTGGCCGTCGCCGGCGACCGCTGTCCCCGGTGCGAGAGCGGGAAGCTCGTCGCCACGCGGGGCATCGAGGTAGGACACATCTTCAAGCTCGGCCTCAAGTACAGCAAGGCGATGAACGCCACCTTCCTCGACAGCGAGGGCAAGGACCAGTTCATTGTCATGGGATGCTACGGGATCGGCGTCGGCAGGACCGTGGCCGCCGCCATCGAACAGGGCAACGACGAGAATGGCATGATACTGCCCCTGCCGATCGCCCCCTTCGAGGTGGATGTGCTGCCCGTGAACACGACCCACGAGGAGAGCATGAAGGTCGCACGGGAGATATACGAAGAACTTCTGGCGAACGGCGTCGACGCCATCCTTGACGACCGCGACGAGCGTCCGGGCGTCAAGTTCAAGGATTGCGACCTCATCGGGATACCGCTTCGGATAACGATAGGGGAACGGGGCCTCAAGGAAGGCATCGTGGAGATAAAGCGCCGGGACAGCAAGGAATTCGAAAAGGTGCCCGCGAAAGAGGCGGCACGGAGGGTCACGAACTATGTTAAAGACGCTAAACACTGCTGATCTCACACCGAAGGAAGAGATAGCGGCACGGATCGACAAGCTCCGCAAGGGGATGATGGAGAAGGGCATCGAGCTTGCCGTCATCCTGCAAAACGTCGACATCTTCTATTTCACGGGAACGCTCCAGCGCGGGGTCCTCGTGGTGTCCGCGGATAAGGGACCGGAGTTCTTCGTCGAAAAGAGCATCTATCGCGCCGGGTTGGAGACGCCTCTCGACGTGATACCCGTCAGGCGCGACAAAGAGGTCAAGGACATTCTCATCGAAAAGAACATGCTCCACGGAAGATGCGCCATGGAACTCGACGTCGTGCCCGTCGCCATTTGCGAGCGATGGAAATCACTCCTCGGCAAGGACAGGATGGAAGACCTCTCGCAGATCATCAGGGACGTGAGGCTCATAAAGAGCGAGTTTGAGGTCGCCCAGTTCCGGAAGTCCGGCGAGATCGTTGAGCGCGTCTTTGAGAAGGCGAAAGACATTATAAAGGAAGGGATGCGGGAGATCGATATTGAAGCCGAACTCGTCGCTGAGGGAAGGAGGCGGGGCCACCAGGGATTCCTCAGGATGCGGGGCCTCAACCAGGAGATGATGAACCTCTATGTCACCCACGGTTACTCCACGACGATCCCCTCCGGCGCCGACGTGCCCATATCGGGGATAGGCGTCACCCACGCTATCGGCCAGGGGGCCTCCGTCAACGTCGTGAAACGCGGCATCCCCATTATCGTCGATTACGGCGGCGGATACAACGGGTACATCACCGACGAGACGCGGGCATACGCGGTGGGACCTTTGAAAGACCTCTTTCAGAAGCCCTTCGAGGTGGCCCGGGATATCATCAATGAGACGATTCAGATCGCAAGGGAAGGGGCCGACGCGACGGAGGTCTTCGGAAAGGCCATGGACCGGGTCAGGGCCGCGGGACTGGAAGAGCATTTCATGGGCCACGGGGAAGGCCAGGTGAGCTTCATCGGCCACGGCCTCGGTCTGGAGATCAACGAGCTGCCCGTCATCACGCCGCGGCACAGGATGATACTCAGGGAGGGCATGGTTTTCGCCTTCGAGCCGAAGTTCATCTTCCCCGGTGAAGGGGCGATAGGTATAGAGGTGGACTTCGTCGTCAGAAAGAACGGCCTCGAAAGGCTGACGAAGACACCCCTCGATATAGTGTACGTCTAAGGTCGTCCCCCGGGCACGATTCAGGACAGGGACCTGCACTCCTGTCTTTCCGTCACGCCCATGAGCGTCTTGAACCGCTGGAGCGCTATCCGGCCCAGGTGGAAGGGTTTTTCGATGCCCTCCATATAGATGTCCCCGTTCCGGTTCTTCTTCCTGAGAAGGCGGATGTGATGCCTGTTGACAAGCAGAGAGCGGTCAAGGGCCATGAAGATGCCTGAAGGAAAGCGCTCTTTCCATTCCTTGAGAGGAGAACGCATGACGAAGCATTCGCCGGTGGCACTGAAGATCCGGATGTAATTCTTCTCCGACATGATGGCAGCGATGTTCATAAGATCAATGAAGACAACCTTCTTCCCTGTGTTGAGACAGACCCTGTCGTTCTGCGTGATGACGGAGCGCTGCCCCCGGTCACGGCCGCTCAAGAGAAACCTTTCCAGCGAAAGGCTCAGTCGGTCCTGGTCGACAGGCTTCAGAAGATAATCGAAAGCGTCTCTCGTGAAGGCGCCGACGGCGAACTCGTCGTAGGCGGTCACAAATATAACGGACGGCCGCTCTTCCAGCTTGTCGAGCAGGTCAAACCCTGACCCGCCGGGCATTCTCACATCAAGAAAGATAAGATCCGGCCTCTCCCTCACGATGGTCTCGCGAGCGGCGGCGGCATCCGCAGCCTCCGCTATCACGTGGACATAAGGATGCTCGCTCAGAAGGTCTCTGAGATTCCTGCGCGCCAGGCGTTCATCATCCACGATCACCGTACGGATCTCCGGTCTAGGATCATTCGACATCGCATTCCCCTTCTTCTGGCTGGTTTGTCGGATCAATCCGATCTGCCATGAAATAACTGGATACAGAAGCATCAGTTGCAGGCATTGTACGCAATAGAAGACCCGCGCGAAACATGATTGGTACTAACGTGTCCTGACAGGTGCTTAACGGGCTATCGATGGCCCGCTGCTCTCCTGACTGATCCCCATCCGGACCTTTTTCTCCGACCGCCTTCTCGACAGGCCCGGGCGAACCCTAATTTTCTTGCTCCATCGGGAATGCCCGGATATAATTGACCATCATGTCTTTCGAACAGTTCCTGGATGAGGTGAAGGGGTTTCTCGGAGAGGACCGGATCGTTCTCAACCGGGAGCATCTTGCCCATTTTTCCTATGACGCAACGGAACGGCAGTACATGCCGCAGGTCGCCCTGCTCCCGGAGAGTACCGGGGATGTGGCGCGCATCATGAGGTGCGCCAGCCTGAACAGAGTGCCCGTGACACCTCAGGGCGGAAGGACAGGCCTCTCCGGCGGGGCCCTGCCGGTCCGCGGCGGAGCCGTTCTCTCCTTCGCTCACCTGAACCGCATTCTCGAGATCGACGAGGCAAACATGTTCGCGGTGGTAGAACCCGGAGTCATATCCAACGACCTGCAGGTCGAACTGGGCAGGAGGGGCCTGTTCTTCCCCCCCGACCCGTCGAGCACCGTCGACAGCACCCTTGGCGGCAACGTCGCAGAGAACGCCGGATACACGCGGGCCGTCAAGTACGGCGTCACCAGGGACTACGTCAGGGGCATCGAGGCCGTCCTGCCTTCGGGCGACGTGATAACCCTCGGCGGAAAGACGGTGAAGAACGTTGCCGGGTACGACCTCATCTCACTTATCGTCGGGTCCGAAGGGACGCTCGCGATCATAACGAAGATAACGCTTCGCCTCCTCATAAGGCCCCGGGCGCGCCGCACCGTCGTGGCATACCTCAACGACCTGCCGGAGGCCGCCGACCTCATCGTCGCCGTCTTTCGCTCCGGGATCGTCCCCTGCGCCATCGAACTCATGGACAACATCGCCATCAACACCGTTGCCGATCATCTCGGCGCCGCGCTGCAAAGGGATGCCGCCGCGCTGGTTATCATCGAAACGGACGGCCACGGAGAAGAAGAGGTTGAGGCCGAGGCGCTGGAGATAACCGACCTCTGCCGCCGGTCAAAGGGAGTGACCCAGGCGCGCCTCGCCGCGGACGAAGCGGAGGCGGAGCGCCTCTGGACCTACCGCAGGGAGGTCCTGCCATCGCTCAAGGCACTCGGCAGGGACCATCTCGAGGCGGACGTCGTAGTCCCCCGGTACAATCTGCCGTATCTCGTCAGGTTCACAGGCAGTCTGGAACACAGTGACGCCATCAGGATAGCCACCTATGGCCATGCCGGGGACGGAAACCTTCACGTCACCATCCTCTACCGCCGCAGGAACTTCTCCGAGCTCCAGGAGGCGTACCGACTCCTGGAACTGATATACCGTGAAACGATCGCCATGGGGGGATCCCTCACGGGTGAGCATGGTGTCGGCCTGACCGTCATGGATTATCTGCCCATGCAGATGGAAGGGGAGGCACTGCCCCTCATGAGGCGCATCAAGGCGGCCTTTGACCCCCGGGGGATCCTCAACCCCGGCAAGATATTCACGGATTGAATAGTGTTGGAAATGCCCATTCGCCGGTGATATAATGGGTGACATCAAAGACGGCATGGCACAGAAGACAAGGGAAGATGATAGTCTGTACCAGGTTCTTTTTGAATCCTCGGAGATTGCCACGGTTATCGCTCAGGGCGACGGAACGATCTTACACGTAAACAGGAGGTTCCTCGAACTATCAGGGTACCGTCGGTCCGACCTGGCAGGAAAGAAGAAATGGCCCGAGCTCGTCGTCAACGGCGATCTCGCGAAGATGACGCAGTACCGGAGTTTCCTGGACCACGGCGCCTCCGCTCCCGCCCACACCTACGAGTTCAAGCTGGCCGCGAGGAACGGTTCCGTCAGGGACGTTTTGATCCTCCGCCAGCCCATGGCCGGCACGAAGCACACCGCCATACACTTTGTCGACATCAGCGATCTTATGCGCGTCGGCAAGAAGGTCATCTCAAGCGAGGAAAAATACCGTTCCCTCATCGAGTCCACGGACGACTCCATATACATGATCGACCGGGCAGGCACCTACCTCTTCGTCAACAGACAGGTGCTCGCAAGGCTGGGCGTGACCGAGGCGAACATCATCGGCAAGTGCTACAACGACTTCCATGACGCCGAGGACACCATGGAATTCGCGGGGTACGTGGACAAGGTCTTTGAGACGGGGTCGTCGCATCGTTACGAACACAAGAGCGGCAGGAACGGGGAACGCTGGATGCTGCGCACACTGAGCCCCATAGTGGAAGGGCGCACCGGGCAGGTAAGGTTCGTTGCCGTCGTGTCGAAGGAGATCACGGACCTTAAGAGAACGGAAGAGAAACTGAAGTACCTGAGCCTCCACGACCCCCTGACAAACCTCTATAACCGGGCCTATTTCGAGGAGGAGATGCATCGTCTCGATAACAACCGGTTCGACATCGTCGGGCTCATCATGTGCGATGTCGATGGCCTGAAGTTGGTGAACGATACCCTGGGCCACGACAGGGGAGACGAACTTCTCGTCGTCGCGTCACAGGTCATCAGGAGGTCGTTCCGCGAAAGCGATGTTGTCGCGCGCGTCGGAGGAGACGAGTTCGCCATCCTTCTGCCGAACAGCCCCAGGTCGAAGGTCGAGGAAATCTGCGCGAGGATCAGGACCAGCATCGCCGCGTACAATAAGAAGAGCCCCGGTCTTCCCCTGGGCATTTCCACGGGGTTCGCCATCCGCACCGGTCCCGGCCAGAGCATGGCGGAACTCTACAGGGAAGCCGACAACGCCATGTACAAGGAGAAGCTCTTCGGCAGTCAACATGCGCGCAATGTCATAGTGAAGAATCTCCTCAACACCATCGAGGCCAAGGGCATCACGACGAAGCAGTCCCTCAAACGGTTGAGACAGTTCGTGACCATCCTGGGAGACGCAGCCGGCCTGCCCGAGAAACGCCTGAAGGACCTGGCGCTCCTTGCCCAATTCCACGACATCGGGAACATCAGCATCCATGACCGGATACTCCTGAAGTCGGGCAGCCTCACCGAGGAGGAACTCCTGGAGGTCCGCAAGCACTGCGATATCGGTCACCGTATCGCCCAGTCCGCCGCAAGTCTGACGCCCATAGCGGACTACATCCTGAAGCATCATGAGTGGTGGGATGGCAGCGGATATCCCTTAGGCCTCACGGCCGAGGAGATACCCCTCGAAAGCAGGATCATGGCCATAGCCGACGCCTATGAATCGATGACCGGCGGACGTCCTCACCGCAAGGCGGTATCCAGAGAGGAAGCGCTCAAGGAACTGCTCAGGTGCGCCGGCACTCAGTTCGACCCTGATCTCGTAAACAAATTTGTCAAAATAGTAGCATGACAAGCTGAGTTCTTCTTTTCATAGGTCATAGTACACGTATCTAATCTATTAGACCTATTAAGACCGCAGGCCACCGCTCTCACACAAAAAGGTCTGTAAAAGCAAACTTCTCTGCGTCGAAGAGCCCGCTGTCGCTCAGTTTGAGCTTCGGGATCACCACGAGGGCCATGAAGGAAAGCGTCATGAAGGGCGCCTTGAGCGTCGTGCCCAGGTCCCGGGCAAGCAAGGTGAGACGGCTGTATCTTTCGGCGACGCTGTAGCCGTCCTCGTTCGACATGAGACCCGCCACGGGAAGGGGCAGCACCATCTTCATGTCCTCCGAGACGAGCGAGATGCCACCCTTCTTCTCGATGACAAGATTGACGGCGTCGCAGAGCATCTCATCGCTCGTGCCCACGGCGACGATGTTGTGGGAATCATGGGCAATGGATGAGGCCATGGCGCCCTTCTTCAGGCCAAATCCCCTCACGAAGGCGACCGCGGGCGGCCGATCGGCATAGCGGTTCACAACGGCTATCTTGAGAATATCCCTGTCCATATCGCAGACAACAGCGTCACCCGCAAGTGCGGGAGCCTCGACGTGAGCATAGGTCACGACCTGGCCTTCTATGACACCGATGACACGGATGGCGTCAGACCTCTTGAGGACCTGAAAATCCTCCGGCTTCCTGGCGGTCGCCCGAAAGACGTTGACCGGCCCGGTGCTGCAGTGGGGAATGCGGCTTTCGCCTGCTTCGGCAACAATCTCTCCGCGCACCATGGTCCTGAGGACTTCAAGGTTCTCAAGGCTGTCCACAACGATCATATCGGCGGGGTCGGAAGGTCTGAGAAGACCCACACGGAGACCGTAGTGCATGGCAGGGTTGACACAGGCGCACCTCAAGACCTTCATAACGTCCACACCTCTGCTGATGGCCCGGGCGGCAAGCCTGTTGATGTGTCCCTTCACGAGGGAATCGGGGTGCTGGTCATCGGTGCAGAGCATGCAGAAGTCGGGAGATTCGGCGATCAGGGGGTAGAGGGTATCGAAGTTCCTTGCCGCCGAACCCTCACGGATCAGCACCTTCATACCCAGGGAGATCTTTTCGCGCGCCTCTTCAAGCTCGAAGGATTCGTGGTCCGTGGATATACCCGCTGCAATGTACCTGCGCAACCCTTCTCCGCGAAGGCCCGGTGCGTGCCCGTCCACCGGTTTTCCCCTTCGTCTTGCCGCGTCGATCTTCGCCAGAACCCCGGGGTCGCCGGCGATGACACCGGGGACGTTCATCATCTCGCTGAGATACCCCACGCCCTCCTCATCAAGGAGGGCCTCCGTCTCGGCGAGGCCGATCGAGGCGCCGGACGTTTCGAAGGGGCTCGCAGGAACACAGGATGGAGCACCGAAGGCGAAGGTAAAGGGGATGCCGCTCGCGTCCTCCATCATGAAGCGCACACCCCGCGGCCCCAGGACATTGGCGATCTCATGGGGGTCGGACACGGTCGCCACCGTTCCGTGGACAACGGCAAGGCGGGCGAAACCGGCCGGCGTAAGCATTGAGCTCTCGACATGGACGTGAGAATCCACAAAACCGGGGAGGATATAGGTATCGTACCAGTAACGTTCCCTGTCGATGCCGGTTATGATTCCATTGGCGATATAAATGGTTCCGGGGAAGACGGTCTCGTTATGGAGATCGACAATATTACCGGAGATGGTCTTCATTGAAAGACCCGAATTATCGAATAACCAATGACCAAATTCCAATGACCAGGGGAACGGCCTTTGCCGCCGGGTGTCTCTTGAGTGGTCATTGGCAGTTGGTCATTGGTTATTGTCAGTATGTCTCACTCTGCCTCTATCACCGTCGCTTCGTTGTATGCCCTGGTGTAGGCGTTGATGTTCTTCTGGCCGTTGACACCGAAACGGTCGCGAACCGGCCCTTCCAGCGTGCTGAGCTCGACGACACGCGTTGCCCGGACGAGGGCCCCGAGCATCGTCGTGTTCGTTATGGGAACGCCCAGCTCTTCCCTGGCGATCTTCGACGCATCGACGGCAACAATGTTCTGCCCGGGAAACGTTTGTTTCAATTCCTCCGGGGATTTGTTGGAGTTGATGATGATGTAGCCGCCCTTCTTGAGACCGGCCGTCGGGTTTGCCGCAGCGATCAGGGTGGGGTCCAGAATGAGGACACTGTCAGGTTTATAGACCTTTGACCTCAGCCTGATGGGCTTGTCGGATACACGCAAAAAAGCCTGAACGGGGGCTCCGCGGCGCTCGGGACCGAAACTCGGAAATGCCTGCGCGCGCATGCCCTGCTTGATGGCAGCCTGTGCAATGATCTCGGCGGACGTAACGGCTCCCTGCCCGCCTCTTCCGTGAAATCTGACCTCTAACATATGCTCTCTCCTTTTAAGAAACTGAAGTCTTTATCCGCCACTGTGTGCCTTTGGGTGTGTCAAGGAGCATGATCCCCTTGTCCGCCAGCATGTTCCTGATCTCGTCGGCCTTCTGAAAGTCCTTGTTCTTCCTTGCCTCGACACGGCCGTTGATGGCATCCTCGACAAAAGAAGCGTCAAGACCCATGCGGGCGAGGTGCCGGACCTTCTCCCGGGATTCCAGGGACGCCAGATCGTCGCCGAGAAGTCCCAGGATACCGGCAAGCGATTCATAGACAGCCTCCGCGGAAGCGATGAGGGCAAGAGCGCTCTCATCCTTTTCGTCGACCATCCTGTTGATCTCCTTCGAAAGCTCGAAAACGTACGAAAGGGCGAGGGCGGTGTTGAAATCGTCATCCATCGCCTCGGTGAACTTTCGGGCTATCTGGTCGGCCTCAGGATAGGGCCGCGCCTCGAATGTCCTGCCCTTCTGCGCCTCACGTGCCCGTTCCCGGGTATAGTAGAGCCTGTGCAGGGCCGTGTTGATATCCTCGATGGACTGGCCGCTGTAATCTACCGGGCTGCGGTAGTGATTGGACAGGTAGAAAAGGCGAAGGACCTCGGGGTGGTATTCCTTGAGGAAATCCCTTATGAGCAGCGTGTTGCCTATGGACTTTGACATCTTCTCGCGGTCGATGTTGACGAACCCGTTGTGTACCCAGTAATTGACGAACTTCTTTCCCGTCGCCGCCTCGGTCTGGGCCTTCTCGTTCTCGTGATGGGGGAAGACAAGGTCCTTCCCGCCGCCGTGGATATCGAAGGGGTTTCCGAGATAAAGGGTGCTCATGACGGAGCATTCTATGTGCCAGCCCGGCCTGCCCGCCCCGAAGGGGGCATCCCAGGAGGGCTCTCCCTCTTTTGACGCCTTCCAGAGAGCGAAGTCGAGGGGGTTCTTCTTCTTCTCGTCCACCTCGACCCTGGCCCCGGCGACCATTTCCTCGAGGGGACGCCCGGAGAGCTGGCCGTAGTTGCGAAAACTGTCCACGGAGAAGTAAACATCCCCGTCGATATTGTAGGCATGGCCCTTGTCTATCAGGGCTTCCACGAGGGCTATCATATCGGCGATATGCTCGGTGGCACGAGGCTCATGGTCCGGTCGGAGCACCCCCAGGGCATCCATGTCGTCATAGAAAGAGCGAATATACGTCTCGCCCACCTCCTGCCAGGGTATGTTCTCGGCATGAGATCTCTTGATTATCTTGTCGTCGATATCGGTGAAGTTTCTCACGTAGGTGGTGCCGAAGCCCTTCGAGCGCAGGTACCGGTATATGGTGTCGAAGACGATGGCGCTCCTCGCGTGGCCGATATGGCAGTGGTCGTACACCGTGACTCCGCAAACGTACAGCTTCACCTTCCCTTCGGTGACGGGGGTGAAGTCCTCTTTCCTGCCTGATATCGTATTGTAAACCTTCAGGGCCATAGTGTTGACCGTATTTTCTACCACAGCTGTCGCGGCCTTGTCAAAGCAATTGAATCAGCGCTTCTCCCCCGCGAGCGTGAGCTGGCGGGCGCCTTCGCGGAGGTCCCTGATGAGGTTTGCGATCTGGTCGTGATAGTAGGGGATGCATCCTTCCGCGGCGTCCGTTATCATCTCGTTCGCCTTCATCGCGTTGGCGTGGTCCCTCAGGGTCCCCGTATCGGGTATCTCGCCGGGGCGAAGCCCCCATTCTCTCATCCGCAACGCGCCGATCTGCAGGGGAAGCTTGCTTTCGTAGAGCATTTCGAAGGCATCGATCACCGCAAGGTATCTCGTTAGGACGTCAGCGGGGAGCTCCTCGATGATGCCGTCCTTCCTGGCTACCTGGAGATAGTTGCACGTCATATCGACAAACCCGGCAAGGCCGATCATGAAGAAATCCAGCTTGTCGAGGGTCGGGGACCCCTGATCCTTTGCGACATCCATGACGATGGAGGCGACCTGTTTCACCTGCGGCATGAAGACCCACTCGCGCGAAGCGGTCTCCGTCTGTCTCAGGACGTCGCTCAAAAGGGCAAAGGCCTCGTCTTCCGGGAGGTCTCCCAGCCCGCCGCCACCGGACTGTTTCCTGGCCGCCTGATCGAGGTCGGCGGGCCTGACCAGGTGAAGAACGGGGGCAAAACGGTGTGCAAGCTCCTCCTGACGGTCGACGGGGATGCATGACATGGCATTGCACAAGGCCTCGGGCACCGAACCCCGCGGGTCCGAGAGCATGCGGGAAAGAGAAGAGCAGAGCCCATGCGCTCCGGCCGCGGGCCGCGCTCTTTCCTGAAGGTATTTCTGGAAGATGGGGTCGACCTTTCCGGAGAGGTCCATTTCTTTCACAAGATGACCGTACCGACGGGGCTCCCGTCTTGCGGCGGCCACGATCTCAGAGGCCTTTCTCAGTGTGTTCTGGTGGAGTCCCACCACCTTTGCCGCATGGGACCTGGCGTGTCCGTAGCTGCGGTTGACGCCTCTTTCCGGTGCCTTTGCGTCTTCGGCCCCATCGACGCCGGAGTGGTCGGCGGGCACCCGGTCGCCTGGTCGGCGGGCACCTGCCAGGATCTGTCTTTCCATTCCCATCCTCAATTGCTCCTTTTTGACTGCTTCGAAGATGGCCACTTTTTCCGATATCGTGAAGTCCTTCCTGCAAATGTTCTCGTCATGCTCTCCGAGCACAAGGCTCTCTATGTCGACGAGATTGACGTGGGTGCCCTCGACGAGGGAGGTTATGCCAAGCTCCATGAGGGCTTTGAGCCTGCGATAGCCGGCAACGAGTTCATTCGTTCCCTTTCGGATCACAATCGGCTGGAGAAGCCCCAGTTCCGATATGGAGCGCTTCAGGTCCTCCATGTCTCCGAGCTCTTCCCTGTAACGCCTGCCAACAACGATATCACCGATCTCCATGTACCCCTCCCTCACCGGCCGGTTGTTTCACATCCCGTGGCGCCGCCCATGATGGTCATGCCGTGCACTTTATATAATATATCCTCCTCACGCGACGTACCGTCATTTCAGGGATCACTCCCCCCGAACCCCACGAAACCCCCCTGTACAATTGAGACACGGGTCATCGGCGGCGTCTGCCATGCGGATCACCGTGGATTCGGAGATCATCGCGCGCTGTTCGATAGGAAGGGTGCGCGGAATGCACGCCAAAAGACGATCGGGGTGGCGGGTCCGGGTCATCTCCGGTGGGTATGGACCCGAAACAGACGCTCCGGGTTCACCGTTTCTCGACGAATGAGGGATTGGACCATCTCTCCACGGGGAGAAAGTAGTAATGATTCTTGTTCCCCCTTCCTCTTCCCTTGCGTTGCACGATCATCCACCTGCCCCTGAGGACTTTGAGGGCATCGATGGTCTTCCTCTTCGATATTCCCGCGGCATCGGCGATCTCATTGATGGACAGGCCCCTGCTCCTGATGAGCCCCCTCTTCCGTCTGCCGGCATCGGACTTCAGGAGAAGAATGATGAACACGGAGCTCACATAGGGTCCGAGCCCCGCCATGTAACGGTCCACGTAGGACAACAGGATATCGGCGGTACCGGGATCGCCGCTTTCCGCTCTCTTTTCGCCCATGCCAGCGGCCTCGGCCGTCACATCTTCTCCGACCGCGAGGAGCCGAATAGGGAAAGGACATTGCGCTCGCTCCTGCGCCCGCCCGGGCCGGCGATCACAGCCCCTTTTTCAGCCACGTGGTCCTTTTGCCGGAGTCCGGCGGCCGGCACTCCTTCCATGACCGGACCGGTGGGACAATACGCCCCCACCCATCCCGGATTCCAATCGTCAGGTGTCCACTCTTCCACGGCGGCATCGCCGGCGGAACCCTCGATGTCATCCACCGTTTCCAGGAGCGAGAACCTCCAACGCTGATCCCTTCTGGCCATCCTCTTGACCCGCTGCTCTATCCAGAGACAGATGTAGGAGGCTATCTCTCCGACGGATTTCGTAAGGTCAAGCTTCTCCTGGCTGGCCACCTGCATCAGGACGACCGTCGCGTCCTGAACGTAGTCATTCAACTGATCGCCCACGAAATGTCCCCTGTCCACCCTGCCGAGGACCGTCCTGACAACGTTCTCTATGACCTTCCTTGAATACAGTCTCTCCACCAGCCAAAACTGACCCGACGACCTGGCGTCTTCCACCATAAGGCTGAACTCGTCGGCGCCCATGGACCTGAAGAAGGCCCTGGCGTAGGACGCAACCGCCTGTGTCCGCTCCCCTAAAGTCACCATCGGTGACACTCCCTGCTCCATACCCATCGCTCTCAGATCTCCTTTCCACTCTTATTACGACAGCTCCCGCAGTCCATCTCTTCCTCTGCAAAGGTAACGCGGGCCTTTCCGTATTCCAGGAGGGCCATCCGCTCCCGCGTGCCCCGTTCGAAGAGCCGCGCGACAACCGAACAGGGCATGTTCACCTTCTCCCTGACGGCACCGAAGGCTTCCGCGAGCCTCTCGGGTGTCGGTGCCCTGCTGAGGCGAGCTGCCATGTCGGGATCGAGATGCCTGCCTGCCACCCGAAGAAAGCCTTCAACTCCCTTTCCCCCGGCGATACGCACATTCTCCCGGTGGTCATAGAGCCGGCGTCTCGACCGGACGGTTCGTATCGCGACGAGGGATCCCAGCGCGAACACAAGGGTGCAGGAGACGATGCGTGTCGCACTCCTCGTGCTTGCCGAGGCGGCGATCATCGCCTTCCTCAGGGCCTTCGTGTTGATCCGGCCATAGTTGCCGGTCCTCGCGACCTCCGCGTCGACTATGGCGAAGATGTTCTCTATCCTCGGTAATTCCATCCCCTGGTCCCCGCCGATGGGACAGTAGCTGTAGATCTTCGCCTGTATTCGCAGAAGCGGCAATTCTATCCTGTGGAGCACGACGGGGCTCCGCGACGCAAAGAAGACAAGAACACCGAACACAAAGATGCCAGCCACAAAGAATACCCCATGGTCCGAGACCTTTCCATCCTGCCGCTCCACGGCACATTCCTCCTTTGAGAACAACAGAAACCAGGCGTCGATATGGATTGTCCTGCGAAGAAATTACTCTGGAAGTCTATGAAAGTACATTTGAAATAATGTTGTCAATACAAAAGGCTCCAAACAAACCCTTTAACGGTGCAAACAGACCATGCGCGGGGTTCCTGCGGCCGGCAAGGTGGAGCCGCCCTCGCCCGCGCTTCGGGTCATCAAGGTCTTTGCCCTGCAATTCCTTCCTACGATGCTATTTATCTTCAAAGGATCGGATGGGAGAATCATGACAAACGGGAACGAAATGCCCGACGCCTTCGTAGCCCGAAGGTCCGAGGGTTTCGAGATAGTCCTTCCACGGGCGGCGATAGAAAGAGCTGCGAGGCGGCTGGCCGAGGCCACCAATGCTGCCGGTTTCCACGACGCGATGGAGCTCGCCTGGTTCAGATTCGATCCCGGGACTGACAGGGAGATGCTCGACTGCGTTTCGATGCTCCTCACGCTTTACCGCTCTTCGCTCGACGGGAACGTCAGACCTCCCCTTGATCTCGAGGAACTCTACGGGCGGGCATATGGCGATATGGCGGCTGAACACGGCAGTCTTCTTGATAATCGGGCTCCATGGTACTCTCCCGGCCACGCCGGAGGATGAGTTGCGGGCAGGAAAGATCATTATCGTCCTCTTCTGCGCCCTCGGCATTTATCACTATCCCGTGGCACAGGGGTATTGCGGACCGGACAGGGGTGCCGGGGGAACGACAGGCCTCTCTGCCGAGGTTACGGCCATGAAGAACGACAACCCTGACAAGTACCGGGATTTCCGGCATGTCCTGCGGCATATCCGCAGGATGAACGGGAGACAGGATGAAAAGACATCTCTCGCAGTCGCAAAGGCACTCGTGGACCATGTCTACTGGGAGAGATATCGTTTCACCTCCGGGGAGCACCGGCTCAACTTCCTCTCCGTCCTCATGGGCATCGTGCTCGTTGAAAGCGCCTTCGACCCCGCGGCAGTAAGTAACAGGAACGCGCGGGGACTGATGCAGGTCCACTGGCCAACCTGGAAGCGATATTTCTCCTCCCCGGAGGAGGCGCATGACCTCCGCAGGAACCTCACCGTGGGGACGGGAATCCTTCGTCTTTACATGCGACGGTCGAACAACGACCTGCGCCGCGCCCTGTACAGATACCTTGGAGCACCCGACGACCGGTATGCCGACAGGGTTATCGAGAGTGCAGCCGCGTTCAAGGCCCGCGTGTTGGCGGACCCCCTGAAGCGGCAGGTCGGAGAAAAGAAGCCATGAGGCATATCTTCGCCGCCTTGCGGCGGCAGGCAACCCGGGGGAGACATTCGAACATGACAGGGCTCGCGGGGAGAAGGGGGGCTCTTGTCCGTGTCCTGCTCCTCTCCCTCTGTCTCCTCAGCCTTGCGGCAATGGGGCGGAAGGCGTACGCCGAAGCCGTCTACATCATACCGCCCGTGCCGGAGGGCGGCGCCGTGCTGAAGTACAAGAGCGTGCACTTGAGCGGCACCGTCCTCGACAAACCCTCATGCGACGCCGGGATGACGGCCAGGATATTCGTCACTCCCGTACGCATGCTCGGAGGCTCATCGACCACCATCGTTCCCATCGCCGGGGTAAGCGCCTTCGCCACCGACAACGGCAATGGGAAGTGGACCGTCAGGGGTCAGGTCAAGACCGCCGACAACGGCCTCCTGGAGGACGGCAACGCCATCGTCCTCGTCGTGGAGGCCTACTGCTGTGTCAATGACTTATGCAACTGACGGGCGTTTCGGAAAGAGAGATGCCGGGCTGCCGGGATCCCCGAAGGATCCCGGCAGCCCGGCATCGGGTGAAAGGGGTCTTTTCAGCCCCTGTCGAGTTTCACGACAACATAGATATTATTCCCCTGTCTGTGGATGAGGAAGAGAACGCTCTTCTTGCCGCTCTCCTCGCCCATTCTTCTGACAAAGCCTTCCACGTCCTTTATTTGAGTCCTGTTCACCTCCCGGATGACATCACCTCTCATGATGCCCGCTTCCTCCGCCGGGCTCCCCGGTTCAACGGACGCGACAACCACGCCCTGCCGGGTCTTCAGCTGGAGGGCCCGCGCCACCTCGGGAGTGATGGCCTGGACCGTTATCCCCACCTTGTTCTCACCGGATCCTTTTCCGGACACCTCTGCCACGGTGTCCTCCATCCGTGCTATCCTGACCGTCTTGCCGACGGTCTTGCCGCCGCGAAGCAGTTTCACCGACACATCCTTGCCGACCGGGGTCGCCGCGACGATCCGCGGAAGGTCGGTGGAGGTCGCGACGTCCTTGCCGTCAAACTCAACGATGACATCCCCCTGGGCTATCCCCGCCTTATCGGCAGGCCCATCCTTGACCACGTCGGCAACGAGGGCTCCCTTCCTGTCCGTGAGCCCGAAGGAAGAGGCGAGCGCCGGGGTGATCTCCTGTATGCTCACCCCGAGCCAGCCGCGGGTGACCCTCCCGCTTCCTTTCAACTGGGCTATCACGCTTCTGGCGGTATCGATGGGGATAGCAAAGCCTATACCCTGCCCTGAAGCAACGATCGCCGTGTTGATCCCGATCACCTCCCCTTTCGTATTGATGAGAGGGCCACCGCTGTTTCCCGGATTTATGGAGGCATCCGTCTGAATGAAGTTGTCATAAGGTCCTGAGCCGATGATCCTGCCCTTGGCGCTGACGATCCCTGCCGTCACCGTCTGTTCCAGGCCGAAGGGGCTGCCTATCGCGACGACCCAGCTGCCGACCTTGAGCTCCTCCGAATTGCCCATCGTTATGGGCGTGAGGGCCGAAGCACCCTTGATCCTGATGAGAGCGAGGTCCGTCTTGGGGTCCCTGCCGACAATGCTCGCGTCGAACTCCCTGCCATCCGCCAGCTTCACTTTTATCTCGTTGGCACCGTCCACAACGTGGTTATTGGTCACGATATACCCGTCCCCATCTATGATGAACCCGGAGCCCAGGCTCTTCTGCCGGAAATCCTCAGGCGAGCCGTTCCCTCGCCGGCGGCCGAAGAAGTCTTCAAAAGGGTCCCGCCCGCCGAAGGGGCTCTCATTACCGAAGGGATTCCCGAAGAAGTGGCGAAAGACGCGTCCATCCCCTTTGAGTGTCTTGACCGTCTGAATGTTCACGACACTGGGACGCACCTTCTCCGCCAGCTCCGTGAAATTCCCGGGGACCATGATGGGCACCGCGGAGCTCTTCGAAGGCGCAGGCGTGTTATCCGTTCCCTTAACCGCCTTCGAAACCCCATAGCCGAGCCCCACCGTGAGGGCGATGGTCACCAATATGACAACAACAGCTCTGATTACCCTTCTTTGTTCCATACAGGTCTCCTTGATGTATATTGGCCAGGCACCGCCTGCCGATAGTGCAGTCTACATCGCGAAGTTTATTGGAACATGACGCGAAGATTACAAATTGGCAATGAAGAGGGGCTATGGGTGATGGGTGATGGGTGATGGGTGATGGGTGATGGGTGATGGGTGATGGGCTTCAGGAAAGATGGACCTCTGGAGCCCTCAACAGGCTGTTGACAAACTCCTCTTTTCGTCATCCCGGACTTGATCCGGGATCCAGAGGTTTTTCTAACCCGTTGTATTTCCTGGATTCCGGCCTAAAGCCGGAATGACGACAGAACGTAAACTCAGTTCGAGAACCCACTTGATCAATGACCTGTCAAGCGATTCAAGCCGTCTTGCCGGGGAGGGTTATGGTGAAAGTGGTGCCTCTGTCGGGGATGCTTGTCACGGTGATGTCTCCCCCGTGGGCACGGGCGATGGCCCGCGCGAGGCTGAGGCCGAGACCCAGGCCGGCCTCCGAACGGCTCCTGTCGCCGCGGTAGAACCTGTCGAAAATGTGGGAAAGATCTTCCGGGGATATGCCTATGCCGCTGTCACTCACGGTAAGCAGGACCTGCCTCGAGGCGTCCCGCGAAAGGCGGACATCGACGCTCCCGCCGGAAGGGGTGTACTTGATGGCGTTGTCGATGAGGTTCGCGATCATCCGCCGGACCATTCTCTTGTCCCCTGCCACGTCGACAGCCTCCTCGATCCTGCAGGTCAGAATGATGCCCTTGTCGCTGGCGGCAGGCTCATAGAGGTCACACGCCTCGCGCACGAGTCCGGCCGCCTCTATCCTCTCCTGCGGGGGACGGTCCACCCCGGACTCCGTCCTCGATATCATGAGCATGGTGTTGATGGTATCGAGGAGGCGGTCGCATTCCTCGATGGTGCTCGCCGCCATGTTCTCGAACTCCTCGGGGGACCCCGAGGTGGCAAGCGTAACCTCCGCCGCTCCCCGTATGCGCGTAATGGGGCTCTTCAGGTCGTGGGCGATATTGTCGCTCATCTCCCTCATCTCCCTGACGAGAGCCTCGATGCGGTCGAGCATCTCGTTGAAGGTCACGGCCAGCTGATCGATCTCGTCGCCCCGCATGTTGACGGGCACCCTCTGGCCGAGTGTGCCCGCGGATATCTCCCGCGCCGTTCGCGTCACGGCCTCCACACCCGAGACTGCCCTCCTCGCCATGAACCATCCGATACCGGCGGCTAGAATGATGAGAAACCCCATCGTCACGATGAAGATCCGTCTGAAGGCCTCCAGGAACCTCGACGACCCCTCGACGGCCTCGCCGATCTGCAGGATGATGTTGGGGCCGAGCATCACGTACAGGATGCGGACCTCGTCGCGGCGCTCGGGAAGGTCCATCGTTTCGAAGACATGGTCGGCCCCCTCCACCAACTGGCGGATCGCGCCCACGTGAATGCCAATGTCCTTCCAGTAGGACATATTCGACGAAGAGAAGGCGACGCCGTCGGCATAGAGCATGCGAAAGAAGACCTTTCGCACACCGGCGGCCTGGCTCTCCACGACAGCGGCCCTCTTTGCCTCTTCCAGGCCTTCCGTCGAGGCGAGGACGACGTAGCGCCGGGCCTGGCTCATGAGTTCCTGGTCCGTCCGGTCGCGGACGATGGACGTGACGAGCACATAGAAGAGGAAGAAGGCGACAAAGGAGGACACGGCGAATATTCCCGCATACCAGAGGGTGAGCCTCAGGGCCAGCGTATTGCGGGTTTTACGGATTTTCCCTGAGGACATAGCCTACTCCCCGCACGGTGTGGATGAGCTTGCCGGGAAAATCCCTGTCGATCTTGTCCCGAAGCCTGCATATCCTGGCCTCCACGACGTTGGTCCGGGGATCGAAATCGTAGTTCCAGACGTGCTCCATTATCATCGTTTTGGAGACCACCCTGCCTGCATTGCGCATGAGGTATTCGAGGAGCGAGAATTCCATGGGCTGGAGGTCGATGGCTCTGTCACCCCGCTTTACCTCCCTGCTTACGAGATTCACCGAGAGGTCTCCCACGGCAAGCCGCGTCGGCTCGGTGACGCCGCTCGCGCGGCGCACCAGCGCCTGCACCCTGGCAAGAAGCTCGGTAAAGGCAAAGGGTTTCGTGAGATAGTCGTCGGCACCGGTCTGCAACCCCTTGACGCGGTCTTCCACGGAACCCCGGGCACTGAGGATGATAACAGGCGTCGCCACCTTGCTCTTTCTCATCTCCCCGACGACGGACAACCCGTCGAGACCGGGGAGCATGATATCCACGATGGCCGCGTCGTAGGGTTCCGTCGTCGCCAGCGAGAGACCCTCCCTGCCGTCGACGACGTGATCGACGGCGCACCCCGCGGCCTTCATCCCTTTTATGATGAAGGAGGCGATCTTTTCATCATCTTCAACAAGCAGTATTCTCACGGCACTTTCCCGTGGGCCCGCTATGAATCGCCGGACAGGGGGCCCTTCATTATCCTTGCACAGAGGGGGGATACTCGTCAATCAGCGGGCGGATCATGTCCGGCCCTGACCGTCTATGACCCCGAGCAGGTCGGGGGGGTGCTCGATGAGGGATCCCGCCCCGTGAGCGGCCAACTCCTCCTTTGTCCGAAAACCCCAGAGAGCGCCGGCCGGGTACATTCCAGCGTTGTGCGCGGTCTCCATATCGACGTCGGAGTCTCCCACGTATATCAAATGCTCAGGTTCGATCCCCAGTTGCCTGGCCACGGACAGAACGCCTGCGGGGTCGGGTTTCTCCGGCATTCCGGCCCCGGCCCCGACGACCACGGGGAACGGCCTGCCGGGAAAGAGCGCCTCAACGATCCTCTTTGTCAAGTGGTCGATCTTGTTGGAAAAGACGGCCCTTACCATCCTTCGCCTGTCGAGCCCGTCAATCAGTTCGGTGATGCCCTCGTAGGGCCGGGTCTTCTTCAGGCAATTCATACCGTATTCCTTCAGCAGCGAGTCGCGGCACAGGGCGATGCGGGTTTCGTCTCTCGAATCCTCGGGCAGGGAGCGCGCGACAAGATTCCTCATCCCCCTGCCGACGAAGGCCCTGTATTCCGTGAGGCCATGCGTCGGAAAACCATATTCCCTGAGGACGGTGTTCATGGAATCCGCTATATCCTCCAGCGAATTGACCAGCGTTCCGTCGAGGTCGAAAATGACTCCGTTGAACCTCATCGTGCCTCCCTCCTGTTGTCGTCTCTTTCCCTCCGTCTCACGGGAAGAAACTCCACCCATGAAGATCCGGGACCGTACATTTAGTTAAACCATAGAACTGCGGAGCTTTGAAACACTAAACAGCCTGCAAATGGCAACAACTGCCAGTGACATGCTTGCCGGTATGTGAAACCTCTTTATCCCGTGGGCGGGCCGTTCCGGCACATAGCCGCCCTGCATTACTGGCCGTCGTTCTAGCATTCTACCAATTCAGAACGGGCATGCTTGTTTCGGCAAACGCGTATGTGGCAAACAGGAAAAAGGGGTAGCCGCATCTTTCCTGGCGAAACGGCTGACAGGTAAAGGTCTTTCTTTCTCCCGAAGTCCGGAAGGCCGTTTCAGATTCGGAGGGGTATGAACATGGACAAGAAGAAGAATCCTTCACGCAAAGACGGTGTTTCATTTTCCTATCTTCTCTGCATGATCGTTCTTGTGCTGCCTTTATCTCCGGGAACCACGAGACCGGCATGGGCCGAAGTGGTCATCGGCAGCATCAGGACATTAGGCGTAGAACTCGATAATGAAGCACAGGCGGGTGAGAACACAGCAAACGCTACCGTCACCTCAACGGGGTCGGTTGCGGTTTCAGAAACCTACGCCATCAGGGGAGGCAGTGAAGGATGGACGGTCAACGTTGAATCAGGGGGCAGCGTAACAAACAGCAAGAGCGGCTCGGGCAACAGCGCGATCCTGTTCAACGCCCTGGGTAATGGCACCGGCACCGCTCTGCGAGGCACCGTCACGAACAGCGGGGACATCGCAAGTTCCGGCACCGGCATCAAGATAGGGGGCGGCACCGTCACCAACAACCAGACAGGCAGGATCACCGGCACAAACAACGCCATCGATACGACAGGCACGATCACCATCACCAACATCGGGGCCATCGAAAGCACCGCCGGCGATGCCATCCACCAGAATGACGGAACGGCGAGCACGGTCGTGAACAACACCGGAACCATCAAGGCCACCGTCAGCGGAACAGAAAAGACCGCCATTTATATAAAGGGTAGCGGCACTGTCGAAAACGCCGGGCAGATCACAAGCAACGAAGGTAAGGGCATTTATTTCAAGACATCGGGCGTGGAGAACAAGGTCATCAACAGGGAAGGCGGCACCATCTCCGGCGGGACATACGGTGTTATCTCCGATCACGAACTTACGGTGGAAAACGCCGGAACGATCACGGGCAATGGCACCGGCATTTACACGGGGGATGGTGGGACCGTCACCAACAGCGGGACGATCACAAGCAATGGCACCGGCATTGACACGCGTGGTAGTGGGACCGTCACCAATTCCGGGACAATAGCCGGAAACGGGTCTCACGGAATTGCTGCCTGGGGCGAGACCAATACCATCATGAACACCGGTACTATCAGCGGGTATGTGAATGGCATTATCTCCGGCGGCTACGCCACAGTGGACAACTACGGCTCCATTACGGGAGATACAACGAGCGGCGTCTACCTGACAAAAGGGAAAGTTACAAACCATACCGGATCGAGGATCTATTTGACAGATCCCGGAGCCGATTCGTCGGCTATCCTCTTTGCCGGTTATGGCGAAGTCGAGAACAGCGGCGAGATCACGGGGACCGGCGGTATCCATTTCGGCGTGGATGGCAAGGTAACAAACAACGCCGGTGGGACCATCACGGGGACTGGCGGGCGGGGGATCATATTTGGCAACAGCGGCACGCTGGTTAATCATGGCGCTATTGAAGGCGTGACCGGTGTCACTTTTAACATGCACAACAGCGGCGGCAGCGAAAGCATCAACGACACCCTCACCAACAGCGGCACGATCATCGGCACTGGCGGCACGGCGGTCGACATGAGCGTTGGGGACGATACCGCCAATCTGCTCAGCGGGTCTTCCATAACGGGCAACGTGGATGGAGGGGCCGGGACCGACACGGTCAACCTGGCGGGTTCGGGAACCATCACGAACGGCACCCTTCTCAACTTCGAGACCATAGAGAAATCGGGCACGGGCACCTTCACTCTCGGGGGCGGCCTCTCGAGCGGAAATCACATATCCGTTCTCGGCGGGGCGATAAGGGCCAACGGCGCATTCACCCATGAGGCGGGGGCCGCCTACACGGTGGGTGCGGGCGCCGACGGAAACCTGGGCAGGATAAGCGCGGAAACGGCCACGATCAAAGGCGGCACCGTTGCCCTCGATACGGTGATCGGCGCCAGGGGTGGGACACATTCCATCGTTGGGACCGACTCGGGACTTACCGGCACCTACGATCTGTTCTCGGCCACGACGGACTCTGACTACATTACCGCGGCCCTCTCCTACGACGCAAGAAACGCCTATATCACGCTCACGTCCAACTTCGCGGGGGCGGCCCTCACGGAGAACCAGCAGGCCGTGGCCACATCGCTCGACGAAACCTACAGCACGGCATCGGGCGACATGCTCAACGTCTACGGCGCCATAAGCACCCTGAGCGTTCCCGCCATACGCCTTGCCTACGACCAGATGGGAGGGGCAAGCCACACGGCGTTCGCCGCCATCGACGTTTACAGGGTGGCGAGTTTCTACCGAAACCTCTTCAGAAGCACCCCCTCCTCCCCAGCCGGCACCTCCGTGACGGGGGCCTACCTCCCTGCCATGTTCGCGGCAAACACCGCCGTCACCACCGACACGGTTTCAGCCCCGTCCGTAAAGACGGAAGGAGAGAAAAACGGTCCCTTCTCCCTCTGGATCAGGGGATACGGAGCGTCAGGGAACAGGGACGGCGATGACATAGCATCGAGGTATGATTTCACCATAAAAGGCGCTGTCGCCGGCATCGAGTACCGCGTCGGTCCCTCCATCCGGGCCGGTGCCGCCTTCGGATACTCGAGGACCAACGTTGACATGAAGGACCTTCAGGATTCCGGCAACGAGGACAGCTACCAGGGATCCCTCTACGGCTCCTTTACCTCCACAGATAAGAGATGGTACGTGAATGCCGCCCTGGGATACAGCATGAACAAATACAACATGAAGCGCTCTCTCAGCTTCGGGACCATCCGCAGGACGGCAAGGGGCTCCTATGACGGCGGTGACATGTCGGGATACGCACAGAGCGGATACCTCCTTCCCTTCAAGGCCGTGAGCATCACCCCCTATGTCTCTTTCCTCGCCCTTGAGAGCCGCCGGGATGGTTTCACGGAAAGCGGCGCTGACGCCCTCAACCTTATCGGAGACAGCGCCAGAACCACATCACTTCAAGGTTCCGTCGGTATTGGCCTGACAAAGGAGTTCGCGATCAATAAAACATTCTTCCTGACCCCCGAAGTCTCCGCCAGGTGGGTCCACGAGTTCGGAGACACAAACGCCGTTCTCGATGCCCGTTTTGCCGGCGCTCCATTGGGCTCGTTCAGGGTCTCCTCCGATACCTGGAACCGCGACAGCGGCATCTTCTCCGTGGGGCTCACAGGTCGGACCGGGGATGCCTGGAACTTCTTCCTCGGCTACGACGCCCAGGTGAGGGCAAGGGAATTCGCCCATGCCGTTACGGGAAGGGTAAGGTTCCGGTGGTAAGAGAAGATGGTTTCAACTTCCAGGTGTCAGGTTCCAGGCTAGAGACTTAAGTGCATATGCCGAATCTTCCCCTCGAACACCGATGGTTGAGAGTCTTTATCACCTCCGACTTGTTCTAATCCCGCAATGTGGTTGATTCATCCCATATCAGGTCTACTCGGTTACATCTCCGCTCTGAGGAACAGAATCCAGCCATAGAATTCTCCCATTACAGGAACAAGTTCTCCGCAAGTGGGTGGAAAAGGCACCCGGGTGGTCGGCAGGGAGCAGGCACGTGATTCCCTGCAAAGATAGTTGGGGTCTCCCCGCCCGGGAAAGGAGGGAACCGATGAACTTTCGCAGCAAGCTTCTTGTTGTCGTCGCGGTGATGATCGTTGTCAGCGTCTTCTTGTCCTCGGCCATTACCTACGTCTCCGCCAGGCGGCACCTTGAGTCTGCCGCCAGGAGGCAGATGGAGCAGACGGTGGCCCTCATCGCCAAGCAAAGTCAGATAGGTCTTGAGAGATTCAAGACAGATATGGAACTTCTCGCGGAATCACGCCTCGTCCGTGACGTCACGAAATCCCCGAAGAACGAAACGCTCGTGAGGGAGGCGAACCTGCATTTCCTGGATATCGTCAGGAAGAACAGGGTCTATACATCCATAAACCTCATTGACAGCGATGCCTGGTGCATTGCGTCCTCCTATCCCGACCGCATAGGATACTCCCCCATGCGTCAGATGGTAGCCACACGTCCCGATTTCAAGACCGCCATCGCCGGAGAGGGAACAATCTCCCAGGTGATCCTGAGCCACGGCACGGGGCGCCCCATCATAGCGATCAGCGTCCCCGTCAGGCAGGACGGCAGGGTTATGGCCGTGGTGCGCTCCACCCTGGACCTTGACCACATCAACGATTATTTCCTTGCCCCTCAGGAGGCCATACTTGCAGGCAAGGCCTACGTCTACGACCCGTGGTTGGACACGAGCCTGCCCAAGGGCTGGGTGGTCCCCAACACAATACGGTCCAAACCATACATGCGGCCCGATATTCCTGACCTGCCGGAGCTGGCGGCGAGCCGCAGCGGGATTGTCAGCTATCCCACGAGATCGGGCCGCCGTCTGGCTGCGTTTTTGAAAACCTCCGACCCCGAATTCCTGTTCGTCGTCGAGAAGCCCCTGCGGGATGTTCTCGCGCCTATCGAGACAATGGGCAAGGTCACGTTTGCAACCCTTGTCGTCATGCTCTTCGTTATCACCGTCACCGTCCTCAGGATGGCGAACCCCCTCCTGAGAAAGCTGGAGGGATGCATGACTTTCGTCCGCGACATCAAGGCCGGGATTCTCGACAGGAGACTGGAGGCGAAGGGCACCGACGAGATCTCCGGGCTTGCCCGGGGCCTCAACACCATGGCGCAGAGCCTGGAGGAGAACCGCAACGCCCTGGAGGAAGCGGAACGTTTATACCGTGGCCTCTTCGAGAACGCAGTGGAGGGGATATTCGTGACCAACCTGGAAGGCGTCGTGCAGAACGCCAACCCGGCCTTCGCATCCCTTCTGGGTTACGGCTCCCCGGAGGACGTGGTCGGCAGGAATGTGTCACGCTACTACTCCTCTACCAGGCGCAACCGACTGCTTGATATGCTTGAGACCCGGGGGACGGTCAAGAACTTCGAGGTATTCTTTCACCGGTGCGACGGATCCCAGAGGATAGGGTCCATCTACGCCCGGGCAGACAGGGACGAAAAGGGAAAGATATTTCGAATTCAAGGTATCCTCGATGATATCACGGAACAGAGAGAGATCGAAAAGGAGCGGCGCCGGGCGGAAGACGCCGAGCTTCGGTCCGTTCAGGCAAGACTCGAGGCCCTCAGGTACCAGATCAATCCCCACTTCCTCTTCAACGTCCTCAACTCCTTAAGCGCCCTTGCCAGGATAAGCTCGCGTCAAACCGACCAACTCATTCAACAGCTCTCCCGCTATCTGCGTTCCACCATCTCCTCCAGCGAATCCGGCTTCGTACCCTTACGTCAGGAAATGGGCACAATAGAGAGCTACCTCAGCATCGAGAAGGTCCGCTTTGAGGATGATCTGATGGTGAACATAGACCTTCCCTCACAGACCATGGATGTGCGGGTTCCCGAACTCATCCTTCAGCCCATCGTGGAAAACGCCGTCAAGTACGGGACAAAGACATCGGACCTGCCGCTTAAGATAACCATCGAAGGCTCGATCACCGATGACCGTCTCCTTCTCCTCAAGATCACGAACACGGGACATTGGGTATCGACAGAAGACGGGATAAAGACCGGGAAAGGGGTGGGCATCGACAACCTCCGCAGGCGCCTCACCCTCATCTATGCCGATCAGTACCTCTTTCGGACAGAGGAGGACACCGGACTCGTCCGTGTTGTCCTCGGGGTACCGCTGGAAACAGGAACCGGGCAAACACGGCCTCAGGCATGAGGCTCTTTTGGGACATTTCGGCTTTTCAGCGCGCCTTGAGGCCCTCTTTCGCTTCCATCGGGATGTACGATATGATTGCCATGGCGGGGATAGCGTATTACAATTGAGGTCGAGACAACCATGAAGGAAGAACAGGAAAGAGAGGTCAGGGTACTCATCGTGGACGATGAACGCCTCGCCCGGGTAAACCTCAGAGGTCTTCTGGGCGAGCATCCTTATGTCCGCATCGTGGGTGAGGCCAGGAACATTACGGAGGCCCGGCAGGTCCTGAACGAAGCGCCGGTCGACCTCATCTTCCTGGACATCCAGATGCCCGGAGGGTCCGGATTCGATCTGCTGGAAACCCTGGAGCACCGGCCCCAAGTTGTCTTTGTTACGGCCCACGACCACTATGCCACGCAGGCGGAGGCGTCACAGGCCCTGGATTTCCTTCTCAAGCCCGTTGATCCCGATCGTCTTGGCGAATCCCTCCAAAAGGCCCTGAGCTATCGCGAAGACTAAGACCGTCCAACGACTTTCCCTGGCCACGGTGTGCCGTCACCGGTCCCTGTGGTGGGGAGGCACGGGAGAGGGCGGGGCCTTGCTGCCGTCCGAGCGTGGTTCATCTGGCCCTTCTGATGGCAAAGGTCTTGAAGGGCGGGGAGAAGGTGGGTCGGCAGGAGGAGCGGGGGAAGAAGAAGGTGACCGCGGTGCGGGAGACGTTATCGCCTCGGCAGGAGCGGACGTGGCGCCCTTGCCGCCGCGCTTTGCCTGATCCATAAGATACACGGACACGCTTTGCTCACCCCTTGAGAGAACTATGCTGTCCGTATTTATCTCCTTCACTGAGTAGCCCGCGTAGACAGAGCCTTTCCTCAGTTCCGTCTGTCTTTTCCCCCGTCCGGGGGATGTTGTCGGGTTCTTCTTGTCTTCGACGAAGGCGACACGCTGGTTCCCATACATGATTATGCCACACAGGAAAAGCTCCGGTTTCGGCAGCTCCTTCTTCGCGTCGATAGGTATGACCCTTTGGGGATGGAAGAGGTTCATTTCACTAACGACGGCATAATCGGTAGGAAGGGGCTGAGCGCTATCTTCCGCAGGTCTTTCCGGAAAGACCGTCTCCTTCGGAACGATCCGCGGAAGCTTAAGACGGTTGTTCACGGACATCGCCGGACACATAACGCCGATACCTGCCAGCACCAAGGCGACAGCCAGAAGGACGTTGAGGAGGGTCACATTGCCCGGGATGGACCGCAGCACCTTCATCATGTCACTTTCCTCCCGCCAGCGAAGACAGGCGCAGCTTCACCATCAGCTCCCTGGGCTCGCGGAAGTTCCGCACCCGCGTGTCCATCTCCCGCACGACGATGTAAGGTGTATGGGTCTCGATGCTGAAGAGGACATCGCTCAAGGCCCTCGTGTCGGGCAGCGCCGCGTCGACGGTAATGGTCACCACCTGGAATCTGCCCGATTCCTCTGCTTTTTCCACACGCTCGCTGGTGATGGACCCTCCCCGCCCCGTTATTATACCCTTGACCGCCTCCTGGAGGGCCGCCGCACACAGTGTCGGCGTCTGCGCCTCGATGGTCTTTGATGCGGCGGCTCTTCTCTTCTCCTTCAAGGCATCTAGTTTCTCTTCGATCCGGGACCTCCCGGCGATCGTTTCCATGCACTTCATGAGCGCCCTTTCCCGCGCGGTCCTCGTCTCCCTGAGAGAGACCATTTCCTTGCGGGCGTTCACGAAGCCATATTGATAGACGGTGAGAGCGGCGAGAACGATGATCGCCGGAATCGCGTATATAAAAAGTCTACCTTCCTTTTTCATCCTTGTTCACCGTCCCTTCCGTCTTTGTCTCCTGTTTCCTGAACCCTTCCAGTTCCATCCGAACGACAAAACGCTCCCCATTGAGCCGCGCATCCTTCATCGTCGGTGAGGCGAATTCGACCTTCCTGAAAAGGTCGGACTGCTCCAGGATCGAGAGTACCCCCGTCGCCGAGGCGGCATAACCCTCGATCTCCGCCGTCTCTTCTGTGACCCTCGTTCTTGTGAGCCACACCGTTTTCGGGAGGAGCGAGGTCAGCCCCTTGAGGACGTTGAGCGACATGGGCCTTTTCTTCTTGAACTCTTCTATCTCATTAATCTCGCCCTGCAGGACTTCCGTCTCCTTCTTCAGCCGTTCCACGGCCATCACATCCTTCCTGCGGGATTTTATCTGCTCCTCAAAAGCAGTGATCTTGCGCTTCTCGATCTCAAGAGGTACGACAACGTAGGGGATCAGCATCATGACAAGGAGCACAGCAAGCACGAGAGAGGTAACAAGGGGGGCCTTCTTCTTTTCCCCGGCGCCGCTCCGGGCAAGATCGAAGGTTTTGAGGCCCGGGGAAAGGGCTTCATGGAGCATTGCCGAGGGAGCAAAGGGAACATTCTCCTGGTTCCCCCCGAAAAATGACATTGTTTCGCTGTCCCCGATCTGTCTTAGCACGATGTCCGGCAGCACATCCCCGGCCTCGGCACCGTTCTCGGCAACAAGACACACGGGCCGCGACCCATCGGCGGCACCGGCCGCAACAAGGTCGGCCCTCACATTTCTATAGCGCCTCTGCGGATCTTCCTCATCGCCGCAAGGATCACATGAACCATAAAAGTTGCTCAACAGGTTGCCCTCTTCGACCGAGCAGCCTTCGTATCCATATGGATCAACGCGAAGAAACACGAAGGTCCCGCTCCCGGCAAGGAGCCCGCACAACCGTGTCATGTCCACCGAAGGCGCCGTCATTCTCACGGGCGGGAGCCCCTTTTCCGTCAATGCCGCCACGAAGGGGCTCAGTCTATCTCTTCTCGCGGCCATGAGGGTTATGGCGATCCTTTCCTCGCTTTCCGCACCCACGGCATAATCGTACATGGCATCGGCGGCCGAAAGGGGGGTAAGTCTGTCGATCTCGTACGTCACTACAGGTCCTATGTTCTCTTTCACGGTTGAAGGCATCTGTGCGGTCCTGATGACAACCCATTCCCTGGGAACACCCAGGAGGACCTTCGAGCCTCTGCGCCCCAGTTCCTTCATCGCGCGGGACGCGGCGGCGGCAAGATCGTCGGGGGCCGGAAACCCATCTCCTTCAAGGGCGTACCTTTGAGACCCGGTGAGCCGCCTGCGGTTGAGAAAACGCTCACCCGCTGCCGCCGATACGTGTCCCCTTTCCATGCAGACCGCCAGGAAGCGCTCAGGCAGGATGATGCCTTCAACGAGGTTGCAGTTGAGCACCGCCCGGATTCTCAGGAACAGAGGCTCAAATCTTGCCCGCGCGGCCCTGACGTACGCGATTCCTTTCTCAATAGCGGGGTTGAGGGTCAGAGATCCCATTTTCATTTCGTCGTCTCCGCGGGGGTCTTATAATAGATGTACTCGTACGCCCCTTCCGTCTTGACGAGCAGTGTGGCCCGGATACCGTGACCGTTTCCGGAGCGCCCTCTGAAACCCGCCGATTCGATGGTGTAGCCGATGGATTCAGCGACGTCCATGTAGGATGATACGCTGTTGTATTCCCCTCCCATGATGCCCCGGACATCATCGAGGGACTTCAGCTCCGTCTCCTTCCTTCGATCGATGATCCTTTGCGCCCGATCCTCCGACACGCCCGGCAGGGCCATGATGACCTCTTTCGCTGCAAAATTGACATTTATCTTCGATGCACCTCCATAGACGGTGACGAAGTGGATGAGCCCTTTGTGCTCTTTTGTTCCGAAGAGGATGTCAGGCGTCATGCCTTTTACCAGAACGAGTTCCTCCACCGTATCAAAGGGGCCGTTCTTGGCCCTGTACGGATTCGGAAGGGACCGGTAGTAGTCGTCCTCGGCACCGTTCAGGCGGTGGAGGGTATCCTTGTCCATCCAGTCGAGAGCCGAATCTACAATGGTGTCCGCCGTCTGCTTCTCCACACCCAGGTTGACAAGAAGATTGCCGAGGATGATCTTGTTCCCTTCGTTCATAGTGTTGAGATTGATCCGTCCCGCCTCGTTGAAGATCCTGACGACGTACCTGCCATCACCGACATCTCCCTCGATGGCAGTACCGTCGAGCCTCAAGACCTTTCCGCTATCGGGGACGACGGTCTTGTTGAGGTTCTCCTGCCGGTAGTATATCTCCAGGATGGCCCGCTCCAGCCCCGCCTGAGCGAGATAGCTTTCCGTAAGGGAATCCCGGAAGAAAAGAGCGGCCCTGCCTTCGGTCTTCGCAAGGACGGAAAAGGACATAACGATGACCATGAGGACGATGATCATCCAGAGCACCATGATGAGAACAAATCCGCTCTCCTTGTGCAGAAGTGGTTTCTCTCTTCTCATGTCCCGCTCTCTTCATCGGGGTCGTTACCGGGTGGCTTCCTGCTTCGCAGGGGTATCGTGATAGCGAATTTTCTGGCGCCTTTTTCCAGGTGGAGCTTCACCTTTTGCGGGAGATGGGCGCTGTCCGCCAGTTCGTCTGACCAGCCGCCCCCTCCCAACCCCTTTATCTTTGCGGACTGAAGGTATTCAAACCGGATGCCGTCGAAACCGTCGAGAAGCTTCGTTTCCTTCGCGTTCTCCATACCTATGGTGGTCTCCTTCAGATAGAGCGCCAGCATTCCCTTTTCGTCCTGTTCGATCCTGTAGGAGGCAATGGTGTAGCCCTTCCGGCCGCCAAAGAGAGAGCGGTTGGATGCGAATGTCATCGAATCGCGCGCACCTATGAACACCGATCTCTTGAGATTCTCTTCTTCCTTCACGGTGAGCGGAAGGCAGGACTGCAACTGGGAATCGACGAGCCTCATGGAGACCCGGAGGCGCTCCATCCACTCCGCCTTTCTCTCGCCCCCCTCGAGAGAGCGATGCCCGGCGCGCATCGAGCCGGCAAGTATGACTACGATCATGGCCACAAGTACGATGGAGACCATGAGTTCCAGAAGCGTGAAACCTCCTGAGCGGGAAAGGCTTCCTTTACATCTTCTCACTCTTGATCACCTCTCTTTTGACCGTCTTGAATGTCTTCAAGGAAAATGACCTCTTCCTCGTCCCCTGCTCCCAGGAGACATTGAGCGCCACCTCGAACACCTGCCACGAGAGCCCCTTCGTGCGCTCCCCGAGCGCCTCCGTTACGGTCATGTCCATCACATAGCCATCCTTCGTCTCCCTCGAGATGCCCTCCTTCAGCTGCCCGCCCTCAAGTATCTCCCTCATCCTGATATCAGCGAGTACCGTTGCCGTGAGACAATCATCTGATATCGCGAGCGTCTTGAGATTCGCCGAAAACAACTGGAGGACGACGGTGACCACGGTGGCAAGAATAACGAAGGCCACGAGGATCTCGAGGAGGGTAAAACCCTCCGCGCCCCCGGGCAATCTGCGGCGTCCCAACCCTTCAGCCTTCTTTCCCATAGTCCTTCACAACGACGGATCCGATCACAGGATCGATGTCGATCCTGAAGTTCCTCTTTTCGGTTCCAAGGATGATCTCGCAGGATCCGACCGTTCCCGACGCATCGGCGATAATGTCGTATTCTCCTCCCTGCACCCTGCCCCTCACGGGGTCCGTCACGCTGATGGCAACGCCTTCCGGGATGGCTCGCCCGGCCCTTCCTTCCATGCCGTAGACCCTTCGGTTAAGATCGATCCTCACGCGCCGCTCTTCCCTTACGCTCATCGCCTCTATACGCGCCATGCGGATGAGGGCCGAAAGCTCCCGCGCCGTACCGTCGAGCTTCGCCGAAGGGAGACGGTTCGCGAGATGCACGCCCGAAAGGCCAAGAAAGAGCACCATCAGGGTCATGACGACGATCAGTTCCAGGAGTGTGAAGCCATTATCGTTCATCTTCAAAAGGGCAACTCCAGGATACCGAATATGGCAACGAGCATGGAAACCACGATAAAGGCGATGACGAGCCCCATGGTAAGAATGATGGCCGGTTCGAGAAGGCTCATGAACCGTTTGACCGAGTCTTTCAGACTCTTTTCATAGGTTGTCGCCACCTTGAGCAGCATGGTATCGAGCTGTCCCGTCTCTTCGCCCACTTTTATCATGGACAATGCCAGCTGCGGGAAGACCTTCGCCTCGGCGAGCGGCACGGCAATGCCCTTGCCTTCCTTCACGTCCCTGGCGACCAAACCGATCGCGGAGGCAACAACACGGTTCCCGATGACGTCTTTGGAATTCTGCAGGGCCTGCAGGAAAGGAACGCCGCTTTTTATGAGGGTCCCCATGGTCCTGCAGAATCGGGCCGTTTCGAGTTTGCTCACTACGTCCCTGAGGAACCTGAACTTCATCTTGTCCCAAAGGATCCCGCCCCCCTCGGTCTTTACAAACCGCCACACCATAAACGCTCCCGATACAGCCGCCGGAAAGAGGACCCACCAGAGATCCCTCAGAAAGGCACTGAAGTAAAGGATCATCTGCGTAGACGCGGGAAGCGTCCCGCCCATCTCCTTGAAGAGAATGGAAAAGCGGGGTATGACGAAGGTAAGAAGGATGATAATGGAAATACCTCCCGTGACACCGAGAATAACGGGGTAGATCATGGCCGAGTAGACACTGTCTTTCAGTTCTTTCGCAGTTTCAAGAAACTCGCCCAGCTTTTCAAGCACGATATCCAGAACACCTCCCGTTTCACCGGCCCGGACCATGTTCACGTAAAGCCTGGGAAAAACTTTAGGATGTTTCTTCAGGGCATCGGAAAAGGAACTCCCTTCGCGTATGAGCGTGAGGACGGAATTGACCACCTCCTGCATCTGCCTGCCTTCGGAGACCCCGGCCAGGATGTTGAGGCTCCGGTCGAGGGGAAGGCCCGCGCCGATAAGCGCCGACAACTCGGCAGTGAAGGTGAGAAGATCGCCCTTCGATGAGTGCAGCGAAATGCCCTTTTTGAGGACCCCCTTTTCCGGTGACGAAATCTTCAAGGGGATGGCGCCCGAGTCCTTGATCCTCGTAAGGGCCAGGCCCTCATCGGGCGCCTCGATGGTGCCTTCGATGATGGCGCCTTCAAGGGTTGTCGCCTTGTACGAATATACTCCCAATCAATCCTCCCTCGTGACCCGAAAGACCTCGTCGAGGGTGGTCACACCCATACGGATCTTCTCCATTCCATCCTCGAGAAGCGTCTTCATGCCCGACCTTCTCGCCTGCGCCCTGATCTCTCCCTCGTCTGCACCCTTCAACGTCAGCCTTCTCATATCTTCATCGACAATGAGAAGCTCGAAGAGCCCCGAGCGCCCGAAGAACCCCGTATGCCCGCAGGCCTCGCAGCCCGCTCCCCGCCAGATGGGCACTTCGCTGCCCATGCCGAGGGCAATAAGTTCCTCCACGTCGTCGGATACGCCTGTCCGGCGCCTGCAATCAGGGCAGATCATCCTCACGAGCCTCTGCGCGAGGATGCCCCGGACCGTGGATGACAGGAGAAAGCTCTCCACGCCCATGTCAAGAAGACGTGTGATTGCGCTCGGCGCGTCGTTGGTGTGAAGGGTGGAGAATACCAGGTGCCCCGTCAGCGCCGACTGGATGGCTATCTGAGCAGTCTCCAGGTCCCGGATCTCGCCTATCATGATGATGTCCGGGTCCTGCCTGACGATGTGGCGCAACGTGCTGTTAAAATCGAGCCCGATTTGGGGCTTCACCTGGATCTGGTTGACACCTTTCAACTGATATTCCACCGGATCTTCCACGGTGATGATCTTGTTGTGAGGCGAATTTATCTTGTCGAGTGCCCCGTAAAGGGTCGTTGTCTTGCCGCTGCCCGTGGGCCCCGTCACAAGGATGATGCCGTTGGGCTTCGTGATGAGCCTGTCGAGGGAAATAAGCATGGCCTGCGAAAAGCCCAGCCTGTCAAGGTCAATGACGATACTTTCCCTGTCGAGCAGCCTCATCACGATGCTTTCCCCATTCAGGATGGGTATTGTGGAAACCCTGATGGCGATCTCCTTCTCGCCGACACGCAGCCGTATCCTTCCATCCTGGGGAAGCCTGCGCTCCGCAATGTTGAGCCTCGCCATAATCTTGATGCGCGAGACAATCGCTGCCTGAAGTCTTTTCGGTGCCGATTCTACATCATTGAGGACACCGTCAATGCGGTAGCGTATTTTCATCTCGTCCTCGAAGGGCTCGATATGGATGTCGCTCGCCCTCGACTCGACTGCACGGGTGATGAACAGATTGACGAGTCTGATTATGGGCGCCTCCGACGCGAGGTCCTTGAGATGGCCTACGTCCTCTTCTTCCTCATCACGTATAAACTCGTACCCCTCCCGCTCGTCGATCCCCTCTATGATCTTGTCCACGTTCTGCTGATCTTTGCTGTAGAACCGGGAGATGTGCTCATCGATGACAGCGGGGTCCCCGGTATGGACGAGGACGTCACTCGCGGTCGCCACCCTCAGTGCATCGACAATCTCCCGGTTGGATGGATCGGCCATGATGATCTTGAGTGTTCCGTCCTTCCACTCAAAGGGGATGACCCCGTTCTCCCTGACGAAACGCGTCGATACGCCGTCCATGACAAGGGGTACCCTGGGAAACTCCTCCGGAGAGAGATAGATTATCGTCTTGCCGTTCATAATCCTGCTTCACCCTGGAACACAACTCTCGGCGGCGGTTCCTTTGCTGCCGGACTGTCTGGCGATCTGGAGGCGATATCACCGCCGGCCGGCATGGCCTCAGCCTGCATCACTTCATGTCTCTTTGTATTGCTCCCTTCCTTGATCGGTCGCGGAGGTTTCGCTTCAGGCGGTTTTGTTTCATCCTTTCCTGTGCCTGGCTGCGGGACGGCTTGAGGTTTTCCGCCATTGGTGTCCTGCGGGACGTCGCGGATAAGCTCTTCCTTCTTCAGCTTTCCCTTGCCCGTCTTCGTTATATCGTCAACATAGGAGGACGTGGCCTTCCGGGCATCGTGCTGATTCTTGATGACCCGCGGGGTGAGCAGTATGATCAGTTCCTTGCGGTGGTTTTCGTCCGTGGTGCTCCCGAAGATATACCCGAGAAGCGGTATCTTGCTGAGGAACGGAATGCCCGATCGTGCCGTCGATATGTCCTCCCTGATGAGCCCGCCTATGAGGATCGTCTGGCCGTCCTGGACGACAAGGTTCGTCGTCGCCTCCGTCTTCTTGACAATGATGTTGGTCTCGCCGTCGAAGAGGGTGATGGTGTCGTAGGAAGAGACCTCCTGAGAGAGGTCGAGGGTGACAAGCCCGCCTTCGTTGATACGGGGCTTCACCTTGAGGATGATACCGATGTCCTTGTACTGGATGGTCCGCTGGGCGTTGGTCGTTGTGGAAGCTATCGTTTCGGACGTCACGATGGGGACCTGCTCTCCCACCTGGATCCTCGCCTCCTTGTTGTCCGTCACGAGTATGCGCGGCACTGCAAGGAGCTTTGCCTTCGATTGTGTCGCCAGCGTATCGATGACCGCCTTGAAATCACCCCCGACGGTACCGGCAAAGGTGAACGTCCCGCTGCCTGTCGTGCTCGTTGCTGCAGCGCCGGGCACATTGAACCCAACGGTACCGTCCACGGCCCCCAGCACGCCGTTCATGCCGCCCGGCGAGAACTGAAGGGCCCAGGAAACGCCAAGCTTCAGGTCGTCCTTCAGGGTGATCTCCGCGATCACCCCTTCGATAATGACCTGCCTCGGGATGATATCGACGCGCCGGATGGCCTCCTTGATGACCTCATAGTCTTCGGGCAGGCTGAGAATGATAAGGGAGTTGAGGTTCTCCTCGGCGATGATCTTCGTTATGGGAGATACAAGGCCCTCTCCCGCCTGGGACCCCGACACGATAACCCCGCCCTCCGGCCCGGTGCGCGCGGCCGGGGCACCGGATGCGGCTGCCGTCTTCCCCGCGGAAGGCGACGCGGCAAGGGGTGGATTTGCCGCGCCGCCATGACCGGAGGAAAGAAACACCTGCTGCAGAATGTTCGCTATGTCCTTCGCTTTGCTGTTCTGGACATGATAGACGAAGACCTGGGGCTTCCTTTTTCTTGTCTGCTCACTGTCGAAAAGGTCGATGAGCCTGAGCAGCCTCTTTACGTTCGCGTCGGTATCGACAAGCATGATGTGATTGATGTTGGGAACATCGATGATCACCGCGGTTGTCGTGAGAAAAGGCGTAATGAGCTTGACGATCTCCGATGACTGACCGTACATGACGGGCACGACGCGTATGATCGATCTGCCTTCGACCTCGATGGAATCGGGGTCCCTCCCGACGGTCACCTCCGCCGGTTCCCTGGCAACATCACCGATCGGTACGATCCTGTAAAGGCCGCCTTCCTCCACGACGCCCACACCGCTCAGCCTCAGGATGACCTCCATGACGGACAGCACTTTGTCACCCTCGACAGGGGTTACGGAACGGAACGTCACCCGGCCTTTCACCCTCTGGTCGACAATATAATTGACCCTCAGGATCTCACCGAAGACGGTCTGGATGACCTGATACATGTCGGCGTCATCAAAGGACAGGCTGACGGGGCCCGCGGCCCTTGCGCCCTGCTTCTTCGCCTGTAGTGATATCGTCGCCGGGGCTGCGGACGGATTCCCCGGGAGCGGGATCTTTCCTCTGTCACCGGCCGCCTGCTCCTTTGTTTCCCCGTTCCCGTCCTTTGCCGACAAGGATACGGCGGCTGAAGGCGATGCCGATTGGCCGCTTGTTGTTCCCCTCGGCACCGACGCCTCCGGTGTCTGCCGCGAAGGCGCCGCTCCCCGCGGATTGTCGTCCGCATGCAGAGGCGGTACGACAAGCACGAAGAAGACACACGAGAAGAATAAGAGCTTTCCGACATTTGTCATCGATTCATCACCCGCTGAAGTTATTCCAGGACCACTAGGATTCTAGAGGTAACCGGGGCAGGTTCACATCGCAATGGGACAAAGCTGACGCATTATGGTTTCAGCAGGGCGACATCCATTGCAGGGCAGGGCCCGCAGCCCACGTGAGGGGAGCCAAATCCCGAAATAGTACCAACGAGCCCCACCATGTGACGAACACACCAGTCGCGGTAGTGACAAAACAACACTCGCCGGATTAGTCTCTTTTCAAAATACTATGGCCGGTATCATCACACGGCATCGAGGGAGGATTCATGAAGATTCAGCACCCCTATCGCACGGACAGACGCGGCTTCACGCTCGTTGAACTCCTCGTCGTCATGGTCATCGTCGGGCTTCTCGTGGCCCTCGTCGGCCCCAGGGTATTCCCGAAACTGGGCAAGGGCAAGCACGCTGCAGCGAGGGCCCAGGTCGAACTCCTTTCGCAGACCCTCGACCACTTCCGCCTTGACGTCGGGCGTTACCCCACCACACAGGAGGGCCTCACCGCCCTCGTCACGAGCCCGGGAGGGGCGCAGAACTGGGAAGGCCCCTATCTCAAGAAGGCGCTTCCCAACGACCCCTGGGGCAAACCCTACCAGTACCAGTCGCCCGGCTCCCACGGGGAATTCGATCTCTATTCCTACGGCAGGGATGGTACTCCCGGAGGTGAGGGCGAAGACAAGGACGTGACCAACTGGGAGTGAAAGAACGACACGCGGTAGGAGTTCAAATGACGATGGGCGGCCTTCAAGGCCGCCCATCACTTGTTTGTCTATCGGTTCATCGGCTACGTTTCACGTAGTCTTCCCATAACCCATAACCTCTGACCCATCACCCGCCTCTCACCAATTAAACCTCAGCCCTCCTGTGAAGCCGTGGCTTATCTGGTCGTTTGTGATGCCGAGGTCGTAGCCTACGAAGAAGTTGAGCATGTCGCTCTTCTTCCCGGTGAGATTGAGGGAGAAGACCCCGGCGTCCCTTTTTGTGGTGCTGGAGGCAATGACGAAGGAACCCGCCGTTTCTCCTGCGAACCGTGCGTTGATGTTCGCTTCCGTGTCCCCGAACTCATGGAGCCATTTGGCACCGAACTCCGGGGTCAGGGTGAAGTCCTTTGCCGCCTTGAACTCCCGGGACAGCTTTACACCCAGGCCGCTCTGGTACGAATCGGTGTGGTTGCTGTCGGATTCGAGGTTCAGAGCACCCGCGCCTGTCTCGGTGAAGCTGTCCGTGTGGTTGCACATGGCAAGGAAGGAGGCAAGGGGTGTTGCGGTGATGCCGGCGAAGATGGGCACTTTGTAGCCGCCCTCGAGGTAACCCGATATGTCGCTGCCGTCATAGGAGCCGCGGGCCACCCGGTAGATGTTGCCGAAGTTGAGATAGCGCTTCGTTTCGTAGCTGTTCTTGCTGTAGCCAAACGCCGCGTCCACGTACCACAACTTGCTCTTGGGGACGTAGGAGCCATATATCGACCCCTGCCAGCTCTCCGCGTCGGAGTTGTCCCGAAGCTGTTTCATGTCGACGTTGGTCCTTGAATACCCGACGGCCACGCCTGCCCGGATATTGGGGTTGATGAGGTAATCGAAACCTGCTATGGCCCCGCCTATGGTGTAGTCATAGCGGGAGCCGGTGTCGTCACCGTGGCGGTTGCCCGTGACGCTGTATCCTTTGATCCACATTCCGTAGGGCAGCTTCTGCCCGTCTCTTGTGAGGGCAAACCCCGCATCGGATGCCACCGGGCCGCCCGAGGCAAGCATCGTCAGGGGATCCGACTGCCGGTCGTTGAGTCCGAGAAAGCCCAGGCCCGTGGTGCCGCCGGTACGGCCGAAGAGATTCTGATAGAAGGCCCCCTGTCTTGCGGGAGCGACGGTTGATGATACACTGTGGGTCGTTCCCGATATCTGGTCGAGGGCGGAGTTGAGAGCGCCGTCGTCGAGAGAGAACAGCTCATCGACAACGGTAACCATGTCGTCGGAGGAGGAATTGCTGTAGGCATCGTCGATTGCCGACGCCACATTGCCCCTCGTGCCCCTGGCCCCTGCCTTCTTGAAATTGGATCTCATATTGAGGTAGCTGTTCTTTGCGTCGTAGGCAAGGGACATCTCCCTGTAGTTCGAGTCTGACGCCACCGAGTCGAAGGTGCCAGTGAGGCCATTTGTCGTCTCGATTATGGTGTGCGTGCCCCCTTTCAAACCCTTGGTGACGACGGAAACGGCGCCGCCATTCAGCACCGCCGTATCGGCCGTTATCTTCCCGGCCTTGCCGTTGGAGCCCGCTCCCACCGTGTAGGTTGCGCCCGCCTCATGCGTGTAGACACCGCTCGCCTTGAGCACGCCGCCGAGGACCGCCATGCTCCTGCCACTCGAGAGGTCTCCTCCCAGGGTCCAGGTGCCGTCGCCGGACTTCTCTATGGTCTCGAAGTTGAGGAGGGTCCCGTTCTTTATCTCGCCCGAACCGGTGAGGTAGACCCTATCGTCGGTGCCTGAAACAATGCTGGAATCAGTCGAATTGTCGCCATCCACGTTACCCGTTATGTCGGAGCCGTTACGGAGATAGGCAGTGTCGTTGCCGCCCCCCATGAGCACGGCATTGCCGTCGGCACCGATGATAGTGCCGCTGTTGTCCAGGATATTATCATGGGTTAGACTCGTGAACTCTATCCCCCTGGTCGCCCCGCTTATGGTACCTTCGTTGAAGGCATGACTGTCTGCCGAAAGCCGGGCGCCTATCCAAGTAGTACCTGTTATCGTGGCGCCCTTCTCGTTAATCAGGGTCATGCCGCCCCCGACGCCTTCCCGCCCAGTGATTGTACCTCCCTCCCTGTTGACCAACCTGTTATTCTCTGGTTGCTCAAAGCACACTCCAAAACCCGTGGTACCGCCGTTGATAACACCTTTGTTATCAAGGGTGCCGTTGTTCCCAAAGAACCATACGCCATAATTAATGCTGGTGTTAATAGACCCATCATTGATGACGGTACCGTAGGAGCCGACGTAAACGCCCCCGGAACGACCCGTTAATTCGCCGCTGTTGGTGACCGTTGTACCAGTCGTCCATCTAAGTTCTATCGCTGCATTGTTACCACCCTCCATGGATTTTAGCGTAGCGCCCTTCTCCACCGTCACGTTCCAGCCGTTGCTTGTACCCGTTATCGCATCTCCACCCTTATTCAACAAGTTGATGTCGTAGGGTACACTGACGGACGCTCCGGATCTTACGGTGACATTCTTCGGGTTGTCCGTGCTGTTTGGTTCGTTCTCGAGGACGATCGGTCCCGTTCGATCGCCGCTGATCACCACCTCCGCAAAGGATGGTTTTACAATGCATGGTGCCGCAAGCATAAGAAGTGATACGCCGTAGACCATGCCTTTCTTGAATGGTATTCTCATCTTCATGAATTCTCCTTTCCGCTCAATATGAATCGCCGTGATGAGATGGAACAAAAGGAGAGGGGGCAGAGCGATCTGTCCCCCTCTGTTTTCATCTCTTCATTGTCATATGCCCGGGACACTTGCCTTCGTGAAGGTAGCGCTGATGCTGTGATTCGCTGTTACGCCATTGAAGGTATACGGGTAGCTGGCACCTTTTCCGTTAGGGTCCACTTCTCCGTCCACCAGCACCTGGTCTATTCTGTAACCACCGTTGGCTGTAATGTTGAATGTCTGGCTTCCGTGGGCGGGGACCTCCACGCTACCCTCCGGGCTGATGGTGCCGCCGTCGTCTCCGCCAACGCTCGCCGTGATGATATACTTTGTTGCCGGCTGCGTGAAGGTGACGCTGATGCTGTGGTCTTCTAGCACGTTGGTGAATGTCTTTGGATATGTTGGCAGCCCCGATGCAGCTTCATCCTTTATCCCGTCAACCAGCAACTCGTCTATCCGGTACCCGTTGTCTGTGTCGGCGGTAATGTTAAATGTCTTGTCGCTGCCGCCCATCACCGGTATGCTGCCCGACGGGTCGATGGCGCCGCCTGTGCCGGCCTGCGCCGTGATGGTGAAGACCCGCTTGAAGGTGGCCACGATGTCGCTGTTCCGCGAGACGGTATGGAACGTGTACTGAGCCGTTGCCTTGCCTGACACGTCGGGCACCGAGTTCCCGTTCACCAGCACCTTGTCAATCGCGTAATGGTTGGCTGTGTCGGCGGTAATCGTGAATGCCTGATCTGCACCATAGGCGACCTGTACGCTGCCCGACGGGTCGATGGTGCCGCCCTCGCCGGCGCTTGCCGTGATGGTATACTGGTCCGCGTGTTGTTTGAATCTGGCTTCGATTGTATGGGTGAGATGAACATTCTTGAACGTGTACGAGTACTGTTTGCTTCCTGATACTCCGGCCACTTCGTTGCCGTCGTCCAGCAGCTTGTCTATCACGTACTTGTTGGCTGTGTCGGCGGTAATCGTGAATGTTTTGTCATCACCGTAGGTGACGTTTACGTTGCCCGACGGGTCGATGGTGCCGCCCACGCCGGCGCTTGCCGTGATAACGAGGGTCTTGAGCTTGAAGGTAACGCTTATTGAATGATTCGCGGTCACATTGGAGAAGGTGTGCTTATAGGACTCCTGACCGGATGCGGCGTCTACGGTTTTGTTGTCCGCCGTCAGCGTGTCGATCACATACCCGTTAGCTGTATCGGCGGTGATATAAAAGTCCTGATTGTCGCCCCAGCTGACCACCACGTTATCCGCAGGATTGATCGTTCCACCCTGACCCTGGGATACTGTAATGGTGAAGGTTTTCTTTTTGAAGGTGGCACGAATGGTGTTGTTTTTACTCACATTTGTAAACTTGAACTGCGAAGTATTCCCTGCTTTTTCACCGTTCACGTATACCTGGTCAATTTCCCATCCGAGGTTCGGTGTGATCACGAACTTCTGATCATCCCCTGATACGACGCCCACACTGCCCGACGGCGTGATCGTGCCGCCCTCGTCTGCTTCAGCAGTGATAATGTATCCGAAATAGACGGCTATTTTGTGATCGGCCGTCACATTGGAGAAAGTATAGGTATTGGTGGACCACGGCTGAGAAGCGCCGCCGTCTATACTTATCTTGACCACCTTCTTGCCTGCGGCTGGCGTGAAGGTAAATGTCTTGTTCGATCCGTACACGACCGAGACAATCCCTGCCGGGTCGATCCGACCATCCGACAGGAACGGAGATGAAGCACTGATCGTTAATGTCTTCTTCTCGAACGTGACCTCGATCGTATGGTCCGCGGCGACCTTTTCGAAGGTGTATGTGTTGTTAACGATCGTTACCGCCTTCCCGTCCACAAGCACCTGTTTGACCATGTAGCCCGTGTCAGGCTTTAAGGTGAACGCCTGGTCCTTCAGGTATGCGACCGCCACGCTTCCGGAGGGGTCCATCGTGCCGCCCACGCCGTCCTTAACCGAGGCATCGATGGTGTATTTGTAGGGACGAAGTTTCAGGACAGCGAAGTTCGCATTGAGTCCCTCGCGCTCGCTGGGGAACTGCCATTTCGGATTCACCTGTTTGCCGCTGTCATCTTTACCCTTCCACGACTTATCGCTGACTCCCGCTACAACGATATCACCCGTTACTGAGCTCGCTATTGAATAGGCCCTGTCAATGCAGTCGCTGCCATAGAAGGTGTGCCATTGCGACTTGCCGCTGAGCTGGTTAAGGCCGAGGATGGCCATGTCCGCGGTGCTGCCCGATGCGCCCGTGAAATTGTGAAGAGGCTTCTTACCGTTGATTAATGTCCAGGGGCCGCGGGCCTCTCCTGCCACAAGCAGGGTATTGCCATACAGACTCATGGCCATCGCGTGGGGAACATCCTCAGTATCAATTCCACCGCGGAATGTATGCCATCCGTTGGCTCCTTCGTTGTTCATCTTCACGACAACAAAGTCATTGTTGGTGCCCTGCGTGTGAGGGTCCACCGGTTCCCTGCCATTAACCTTCCAGCCCGACTTGCTGTACCCCGCAAGGTAGTAGCCGTTATTGTCGTCCGTCTCGACCGCCGTGGCCCAGTCGTTGTCGGGGCCTCCGAAGAAGGCGTGCCAGTGGCATTCCAGGTCGCTCCTTGCCAGGCGGGCGATGAACATGTCGTAGCCGCCGGTATGGTCGTTGCGGGGCGGGGTGTTGTACCAGGCGTGGGTGTAGTTCCAGCTCTGGTCGCTGCTTCCCGCGACCACCACCATGCCGTTCTTGTCGATGGCGATGGCCTCGCCCCAGTCGTTCGACTCGCTGCCGCCGAGAAAGGTGTGTGCGACATAATATCCGTTGGTGTTCAACGCCAGGACCCATGCGTCGTTCGAGCCCTGATATTGCCGCGTCGGCCTACATTTCCTGTTTATCCTTCGCGTGGCGTCACAGTCCGCCATTGGTTCTCCGTCCTTGCTCGGGGAAGTTTCCGGCCAGCATCCGAAGAATTCATGGTCTGTCTTTCCCACGAGAAAGATCCGTTCTTTATCGGCGGCGATGCCGTATACCTGTTCATCCCAGTTGGATTCCCCGATGAACGTGTGCCACTGGTACTCACCATTGTATTTATTTAGGGCGAGGACAAAGATATCGGTGGAGTATTCATAATACCAATAACCCGCACCGCTACAATGGGAAGGATGTAATAACGCCCTGGAATGGTCCTGGACCGCGCTCTGCCTGTTCGGTCCCGACCAGTTGTCCCTGCTTGTACCCGTGATATAGAGCCTGTCATCGACTATGGCCATTCCCTTGACGGTGTCGTACTCATATCCTCCGTAGTACGTGTACCACTTGAATTCGCCATCGGGGCCGAACTTTATCACAAGGATGTCCCTGTTGTTGTCGGCGTTGCCCGAATGCCAGTGCAACGGCTGGCCGGGACTGCCGAAATCCGAATTCGTCTCCTGGGACGGGTTCCATTTAACACCTGCTGCTGCGATGAAGATGTTTCCTGCCTCATCAGTCACAACGGTACTGAGTGTCTCCGATTCCATCTTGGCAGACCCGGTGAACAGGTGCCATAGATAGTAAGGATCAACCGCCTTTTCGGCGGAGGCATTCCCCGGGAAACATGGCAAAAGCAAGAGGAGGAGGAAAAGAGAGGTGAAGAAATAGGTGATGAAGAACCGACCGCTTCGCTTGTTCATGTGCTACCCCCTTTAATCTTTTCTGCAGGACCCTTCCTGGTCGGACATTGATGATCATTCGTCGCTGTCGCCCCTTCCGGTGAAATCCTGTTCTTGATAATGGGAATTTTTATCGCGGGGGGTATCAGTTTGAAATGGCTATGTCCCCAGGTTGGCGAATTTGAGGACGAACATGCTCTTCACAGGGGGTGGGGGTCTCACCGGACACCGTCATGTGTCCGGACAATCCCCAGGAGGTGCACTTAAGGGGGCGCTGCTACTTCTTCGTTCCGTCTGTCCAGGTTGCGCCGGTCAGGTCGGCCTCGTTGAGGTCGGTGAGGGTAAGGTCGGCGCGGGTGAGGTTGGAGCCGGCAAGGTTGGCAAAAGAAAGGTTGGCGCGGGAGATGTCCACGCCGGAGAGGTTGACGCGGGTGAGGTTCGCCCGGGCCAGGGTGGCATAGGAGAGGTCCGCGGCGGTGAGGTTGGAGCCGGTGAGGTCGGCACCGGTGAGATCGGCAAGGGCGAGGTCCGCCCTCTCGAGGTCGGTACCCGTGAGGTCGGCCTCGTTGAGGTCCGCGCCGGCAAGGTCGGCGCGGGTGAGGTTGGAGCCGGTGAGGACAGCGCGGGTGAGGACAGCGCGGGTGAGGTCCACGCCGGAAAGGTTGCAGCGGGTAAGGTTGGAACCGGCAAGGTTCGCGTGTGAAAGGGTGGCACGGTAGAAATTCGCGCGGGAGAGGTCGGCTTCAGAGAGGTTGGTTTCAGAGAGATCGACGCCGGAAAGGTTGGCCCTGACAAGCGTCGCACCAGAGAGGTCCGCCGAGCGAAGGACTGCGTGCGACAGGTCCGCGCCTGCCAGCCTGGCTTCGGAGAGATCGGCTCCGGAAAGGTTGGCGCAAACACCGTCGGACTCGCCGTCGAGCCACCTCCTGTGGCAACGAAGGATCGTTTTGAGTTCCTTATCGCTCATCTCCATGGATCATTCCCGTCTCCGTACGGATAAGCAGGACTCACCATCGGACGGCCAAAGCCGCCATCGCTCCCGGCCCGATGCGATGAACCCTTATCTCCCCTTCGGCCTGTGGATACACTGCCCTAACGGCTTCTCTTCCAGCCCCTCGCTATCAGGCAGGCATCGACCTCGTCACAGACCCGGGTGCCTTTCCGAAGGTATTCCTTTTCCGCAACCTGGTCACAGTACGCCTTGTCCCTGGCCCACTCCGCCTGGCTCATCCCCGGTTTCTCGTAGGCCACGACACAGCCGCCAAGGCCGGCCATCAATAGGACCGCCGGCACTACCCATTTCCCTTTTGCCCTCCGAAGGTGTGACATCATCTTATTCTCCTCCTTGCCTTTGGTGCGATCATCAAGACGATGTTCCGGCTTCGTCCGCAACATTCCAATCTCCATTCTCCTGCAATAAGCAACAATTTACAAGGAATAATCTCGCTTCGGGCCATGACGGGATGATCGTGCGGAGAGCTTCGACGGTTGCTGCCCTTGACATGCTCCCCCGTGAAGATGGACAATAGATGTATCGACTGTTTACAGCTTCGCCTGAGATAAGAAACCGACGAGCGTTCGCGGGGGACGGATATGAAGAATGCGCTCCGGAAGCTGCTTGCGGAGTTGAACGTCAGGTTGCCCGATGTTCCCTTTGAGGTGTGCTTCTGGGACGGCCAGACGGAGAGTTTCGGCAGGAACCCTCCTTCCTTCATCCTCGCATTCAAGACCAGGACCGCGGCAAAACGCATCCTCAGTAGAGGGTCCATGGGTTTCGGCGAAGCGTATGTCGACGGCGATATCGACGTTCAGGGTGACTTTCAGCAACTCGTCCGCATCGGTATCGATCCCCGCTTTCAGGACATGCGGCTCCCGGCGCGGACCAGGGTCTCCATTCTCTGGCAACACATTCTTTCTCTGAACACGCTGAAGAGGTCTCCGGGGAATATCTCCCGCCACTACGATCTGGGCAACGACTTTTACGGATGTTACCTCGACAGGAGCATGACCTATTCCTGCGCCTATTTCAGGAGCGGGACGGACACGCTTGAAGAGGCACAGGAACAAAAATACGAGCACATCTGCAGAAAACTTCAGCTCAAGGAGGGCGAGACGCTTCTGGACATAGGATGCGGATGGGGCGGGATGCTCCTGTACGCCGCCCGTTACTACGGCGTAAGAGGCGTGGGGTGCACCCTCTCGTCGAGACAGGCCGAATATGCTGAAGAAAGGGTCGAGAGGGAAGGCCTGAGCGACACCGTTACCATCCTGCGCCAGGACTACCGCAACATGAAAGGCGAGTTCGACAAACTCGTCTCCATCGGTATGTTCGAACACGTGGGGAAAGGGTTTATCCCGAAGTTCATGGAAAGAACACGATCGCTCCTCAAGCCGGGAGGCATCGGCCTGCTACACACCGTGGGCAAGGAACGGGACAGCGCCGGTGACCCCTTTACAATGCGCTACGTTTTCCCCGGGGCTTACATCCCCGTGCTTGACCACGTGATTCGAGCCATGGGCAAGGAGGAACTGGTCCCCGTCGACATCGAGAACCTTCGTCTCCACTACGCCTCTACCCTGGATGAATGGCGCAAGCGCTTCGAGGCCAATGCCGGCAGGATCGAAGAGATGTTCGATGCACGGCTCGTGCGCATGTGGCGCCTCTTTCTCAACGGCAGCGCCGCGGCTTTTCGCTGGGGAAACATACGTCTCTACCAGATATTGTTCACCAACGGCCTGAACAATTCCCTGCCCATGACGCGGGAGTATCTGTACCCAAGCCAGGGGGGACAGTGAAGATGCTCCAGGGAAAACGTGGTCTTTGTCTTCGCCCCGTGGCTCTTAAGAAGCCGCCAGATCCATAACTCAACGCCCCTCGATCACGTGCCGCCCGCCGTGTCGGCAGGCTTCGACTGTTTCAGACAGGCGTCCCGCATTATGTCCACGGGAACATCCCGGCCGAGCCATATCGTGAGGGCCTTTGCCCCCTGCTGGACCAGCATCTCCAGACCGTCAACGATGACCGCCCCCCTCTCGCGGGCCTTCTCCAGGAACAAAGTGGGCCGGGGAGAATAGATCAGGTCATAGACCACGGTCCCGGGCTGGATGCGCTCTATCACGCCCTCCGCGACGGGGAGCTGGTCCCCCCTGGGATACATGCCCATCGGGGTGGCGTTGACGACTAGTCTCGTCCCGGATATCATCCCTCCCAGTTCATCCCAGACATGGACCCGAAGGACATCGTGGACGGGCGTGTTCTTCCAGCTATCCGCAAAGTCGGCCAGCTTTTGCGGGTTCCGTCCGAAGACGTGGACCTCACGGCAGCCCAGTGACTGGCAGCCAACAAGAACCGACCTCGCCGCTCCTCCGTTCCCCAGGATAACGGGGGTGATGCTCTTCCAGTCTTCCTTCATCTCCTTGAGAGGGGCCATGAACCCGAAGGAATCGTAATTGGTCCCCTTCCAGCCGCTCTCTGTCCGTGAAACGGCGTTCACGGCACCCGACAGCTTCGCCTCGGCGGTGACCTCCGTCAGGAGGGGCATAATGGACTGCTTGTGGGGAATGGTAACGCTGAACCCCTGTACATCGATGGCCTCAAACCCCCGAAGTGCGGCGGCCAGATCCTCGGGCTTCACCGAAAAGGGAATATAGACATAGTCGGCTCCGAGATACTCTATCGCCGCGTTGTGCATCACGGGAGAGAGTGAATGGACGATGGGGTAACCGACAACCCCCAGTATCTTCGTCGTTCCTTTGATCATGATCACCACCGTGAGAATTCGATTCTGTATGTGCAACCGCTGACAACATCTGTTGAAACAACAAGATCATCCCCCACTGCCTCGCGCATGTCAAGGTTTATGTAGCGTCCTTCGGCGCCCTTCTTCACGATCGCGAACCAGCCGCAAACGGCACCGTTGGGGCATCTGAAGGTATCCGAGGTCGCGCCCGTGGAACATGTCCGAAAAAATGGGCAGGCTGTCCGAACCGCCTAGGTCTCCGGAGATGCCCCGTCATCTTTGCTCCTGTCCAGTTCCCGTCTCACCGCGAGGCCGATCTTCTCGAGGATGTAGGGCTTGCGGACAAAGGCCCCGGCACCAAGGGCCTGCGCCTTCTTCACACGGTCGGTCTCGGAAAAACCGCTGACGATCACCGCCTTCTGCCCCGGGTGGGTCTCGAGGACCTTCCTGTAGGTCTCCAATCCGTCCATCCCCGGCTCCATGACCATGTCGAGAAGCAAAAGATCCACCGTCTTTCCGGAGAGGAGTTCGACGGCCTCCTCCCCGCTGGTGGCGGCTTCGACAGTGTAGCCGAGGACACCCAGCATGTTGATGGCAAGCTCCCTCTGCTCCTTGACGTCATCGACGACGAGGATGGTCTCCCCCTTGCCCCGGTACGCGAGGGAATCGACGATCTTCTTCCGTTTCACTATCTCTTCCCTCGTGACAGGCAGATAGATGGTGAAAGTGCTCCCGACGCCCTCCTCACTTTTCACGTCTATGTATCCGTCGTGGTCCTTCACGGTGCCCCATACCACGGCCAGGCCGAGGCCGGTCCCGCTCCTCCCCATGACCTTGTTCGTGTAGAAGGGTTCGAAGATCTTCCCCATGTCCAGGTCGGATATTCCTTTGCCAGTATCGGACACACTCAGGACCGTGTAATCGCCCTCCTTCATGCTGTCATATCCCTGGATGGGAACATCGAGATAGCGGTTCTCCGTCCTGATAACTATCTCCCCGCTACCAGGCAACGCTTCCACAGCGTTGGAGACAAGGTTCGCCAGGGTCTTGCTCAGGTGAACAGGCGACCCCCTGGTGTTCAGGAGACCGTCGGCAAGTTCGACGTTGATCTTCACCGCAGGGTGGTCACCCTTGAGCTTATCGAATTCAGGCGTCTTGAGATAGTCGTCAACGATGCTGTTCAGGTTGACCACTTCGGAGACGGCCACGCCTCTTCTCGCCAGGGTCAGAAGGTCCTGGATGATCGCCGCCCCCCTCAGGCCGGAGTTCAGGATGTCGTCGGCATACTTCCAGTAGGGGGTGTCCTTCGGCAGGCTCGCCCTGAGGAGGTCGGCACAACCGACAAGCACGCCGAGGACGTTGTTCATGTCATGCGCGACACCCCCCGCCAGCCTTCCCAATCCTTCCATCTTCTCAGCCCTGTTGAGGCGGTCGGCCAGCTTCTTGCGCTCCGTATCATCGCGGATGCACTCTATCGCGGCAATGACATTACCCTTTGAATCGTGAAGGACGGACGCCGTCGCGTAGACGTGAAAGTCACCGGGAGGTATACCCGGCGTGTAGGCCTCGCCGAAAAGAACGTTCCCCACCCTCTGGAAGGCCGTGTAGTCGTGTTCCAGCTCCATTTCGGGATGAAGCGCGTAATCGATGAGAATCGGCCTTCTCTCGCCATAGAAGGGTGTGGCATACTCGTAGTCACCTTTCCCGAGCATCTGGTCCTTGCTGACCCCCGTCAGCGTCTCGATTGCCCTGTTCCAGGCTATCACCTTTCCTTCCCTGTCGATGACAAGGGTGGCGTCAGGAAGAAACTCGATGATATCCTCCAGCCTCCTGCGGGACTCGTACAGTTCCTCTTCCGTCTTCTTGCGTTCCAGGATGTAGCGGGTCTGCTGAAGGTTCTGGAACGCCGCCCTCGAAAGCAGGCTGGCCACGGTGAAGAACGCCTGGGCGACAAGGTGGAACTGCTGTGTCGACATCACCGGTACCTCGTAGAAGGCTTCGACAAATCCCTGCTCGTCAATCCCCAGTTCCCTGGCATAAGCCCGGATATTCTCCTCGCTCTGGGCTTCGTTGCGTACCTGGCCGACAAGCCAGTTGGCGATGTGCCGTCCCCCGACGGTGATGCTTGCCCCGGCGCCCCACAACCCCGCACTCAGGCAGGGCCGAACTACGGGTCCCCCAGGGTGATGCCGCCCCAGCTGTGCGTCAGACGTCCGGCACTTCGTCTGTCCACGTTCGGTGCTTCGCACTATATCCTTGCAGAAACGGGAGAAGTTGCTCGGCCTCGTTATGGGCCTGCCGTCGGGGCCTGTCAGGAGGCCGGCCACCCCGGCGGCCCTGCAAAGCTCATCCTGCAGCCGCTGTATCTCGTCGAGATCGAAGAGGTCTTCAAACTCTATGCCGGCCGCGTTATCCACAGGCTGCGCCAGAAAGGCGGAGCGATCATCGAGCGTCTCTCCGATCTTGAGGCGGTCCGCTTCCAGTCCTTTCAGTCTCTTGATCTCTCGTTCCAGGGAAGCTATTTCTTCGATGAGCTGCTGATACGTTGCGGAGGGGTCTGCCATTTGACCTCCTTCTGACCGTCAAGGATGCACGAGACGCATCTGCATATCAGCAATACTATCGCAGGGATGTGAAAGTGTCAATCGTGGACGGCGGTGACGCAGGGCCCCGGCGCGACAGGAGGTCCGGCACAGCGAAAGGTCTTTAGGGAGACGGCGGCTGAAAGAGAACCCGCATCTCGGGGGAAACCCCCCTGAAGTCAAGGTGTTTGGCAAGCTCCTTAAGGGTGAACCTGAACTCCCGGAAAGAGGCGGTACCTCGCGCGCATACCTTGCCGCGTTCATCCTCGATGACACCGGCGAGGTAGCATATCCGTCCCGTGTTCCGGAGAAAGCTCCCTGACGCGCGGTGCATCTTCCCGCATTCAACGGGTCTTTTGAATTCAACTTCGATCTTCGAAGTGGCGTACATCCGCTTTGTCCGGGCAAAAACGGTCCACCACATAACCTCGTCGAGTATTCCCGCCACGATGCCGCCGTGAAGCATCCCGTCATAGCCCTGGAACCTGTCACCGGCCGTGAACTCGCATATCGCCCTGTCATCTGTGTAGTGCAGTTCCAGACCGAGCCCGCCGGTGGCAGGACCGCAGAAGAAACATTTCTTATAGCCCGGCAAGAGTCCGTCCATCATCCATTCTCCTTATATCTGTTCTCCGGGCACGGTCCCCGCAGTCTGTTGGTCCCGCGGCTCCAGCACTGTCCTGATCCTGCCGTCGAGATCATACAGGGAGAACGGCTTCCCGATGAAATGGACGCCTTCATCCAGGACCCCGTTGTGGGCGATCACGTCCGACGCATATCCGGACATGTACAGGCACTTAAGGCCCGGTCTCATAACGATGATCTGTTCCGCGAGATCTCTCCCGTTCATCCCCGGCATCACCACGTCGGTCAGCAAGAGGTCGATGGCGCCGTCATATTCCCTGGCCAGCCGGAGCGCGTGGCTCGGCCCTTTGACCGCCAGGACCCTGTAGCCCAGTCTTTCGAGCATCGCCCTGGTGAGGTTCAATACCGACTGCTCGTCCTCCACCACAAGGACCGTCTCGCTGCCTCCCTGCACCTTCGTTATGGCCTTGCCATCCTCGGATTCCCGGATATCGGCCCCGTAGCGGGGCAGGTAGATCCTGAATGTGGTGCCCCGTCCCGGTTCGCTGTATACATCGATGAACCCGCCGTTCTGCCTGACGATCCCGTACACCGTCGACAAACCGAGGCCCGTCCCCATACCCTCTTCCTTTGTAGTGAAGAAGGGTTCGAAGATATTAGCCAGTGTTTCCCTGTCCATGCCGCAACCGTCATCGGTTACCGTCACCCGGACGTATTCGCCGGGAGCCGACTCGGGGTGGGCCGCCTGAAACAGTTCGTCACAGATCACGTTCGATGTCTCGATGATAATCTTTCCCGTCCTGTTCACGGCGTCGCGGGCGTTCACCGTCAGATTGGCCAGGAGCTGGTCCACCTGTGAGGGGTCCATCCTGACGCTCCACAGTCCCTGCTCCGGCCGCCACACCAGGTTGATGTTCTCGCCTATGAGCCGGCGCAGCATCCTGAGCATTCCCGCCACCGCGTCATTGAGGTTGAGTACCGTTGGGCTGATGACCTGCTTGCGTGCAAACGCCAGCAACTGGCGTGTGAGGTCCGCGGACCGTCTCCCCGCGGTAAGGATATCCCGAAGCTCTTCGTGGACGGCCCCTTCGGGAGAAACCTTGCCGAGGGCCAGCTCGGCGTTGCCGATGATCACGTTGAGCATGTTGTTGAAATCGTGGGCGACTCCACCCGCCAGCTGTCCGATGGCGTCCATCTTCCGGGCCTGAAGCAGCTGGCGTTCCAGTCTCTGACGATCTTCCTCGGCCCTCTTGCGCTCGGTGATGTCAAAGAAAGCTACAATAACGCTGTCCCTCAGAGATTGCGTCGCGACCACCATGGTGAGCGACGTCCCGTCCTTGCACAGTACCGCGTGTTCGAGAGACCTGGCAGCCTCATCCCCGGCCATGGGGGCGCAGAGAGCCGAGTGCCATTGTGCCGCAAACCCGTCCCTGACCCCGGGGTCGGGCGTGCACAGATCCCATACACGCTTGACCGTGGGGAGGTCATCCGCCGTGTACCCCATCGCCCGTGTGAGAGCGCTGTTCACCTCCAGGATCCTTCCGTCACGGTCTATGTTCGCCAGCGGAATGGGGGCCATGGCAAAGAGGGTGCGGAAGCGCGCCTCGCTCTCTCGTAACGCATCCTGCGCGCCTCTTTGCTCCTCGCGGTGCTTGACGGCGGCAAGGAAGGCACAGCCGCAGACAATTGACACCATGGGGAACGTCGTTCCCACGAACAGACCGGCGCGAAAGAAGACCTGTTGCGTCGTCAGCCACAGGACGCCAAGGAAAAGTACCGTGGCGACAGAGCAGAGGACAGTACCTCTGGAGCGGAAAAGCAGGCTCAGGAGCGCACCGGGAATGAGGACAAGCAGGAGGATGAGACCCTTCGACCAGACCGGCTCGGAAATGAGATCACCCGTCAGCAGATTGTCGACCACGGCGGCATGAGCCTCTATTCCCGGAAAGGTGGGGCCAAAAGGGGTCGTCAGCCATTCCGTCATGCCCGCAGCCGAGGTACCGACAAGGACCACCTTCCCCAGGAGCTTCTCCGGTGGAACACCGCCGTCCATGATATCCGCCGCCGAGATGTAGGTGTGGGTCCTCTTCGGACCCCGGAACCTGACGAGCAATCGACCCTGGCCGTCGACAGGCACCGACATTGTCCCGTAGCGCAGTGACTGCAGGCTGTTCCCGTCCTTCTTCAGAAGGATGCCGTCCGTCCCTTTCAGCTTCAAAACAGTGGCCAGCGCCAGGCTGGGGTAGACCCCTCCCCGGTACCGGATGAGCAACTGCAGGCGCCTTGCCATACCATCACCGTCGGGACTGAAATTAAGAAACCCCGTAGCGGCCGCTTTTTCCGAGAACATGGGCAGGCTGCACAGGGCACCTGTGCCCTCAGGTATCCCCCGGTCCTCTTCCTGCCTTCCGTCGCCATGCAGAAACGACGCTTTCAACGGATGCAGAACGCATTGTTCCGAGCTATGCCCGGGGCCGCTGAAATGGAACTGGTTGCCCAGGACGAAGGGTCCGCGGCCCAGTGTATCCGCCAGGGCACGGTCATTGTCGTAGAGTTCCACGGGAAAACGGCCAATGGTCACCTCGCGTTTGTGGAGGGCGCCGAGGTCGTCAAGGACCTTTCCTAAGGACGTCCTGTCGGGTTCGGGAAGAACCATATCGAGGGCCACGACCGCCGGCTTCGCCGCCGCGATCCTGTCGAGTACGCCGGCCAGACGGTACCGCGGCCAGGGCCATTGACCATATCGCTCGAGCATCCTCTCGTCGAGATCGACGATCACCACCCTGCCGCTTTCCTGATTCCCGGGGAAATACCTGAGAAGCAGGTCGTAGTTCATCAGATCGATCTGCCGGAACAGGTTGGGCATGAACGCATAGAGGGCGGCGAAAAAGAGGGTGCACAGAAGTCCCCGGACGAGGATACGCCGGCCCCCCGACCCGGGCATGCGGGAATCCTCTGCTGGACGTTTATCCGGTCTCGCTTTCATCAATGGCTTCGCCGTACTGATATGAGGGACTACCTTACCACTATCTCGACTCTCCGGTTCCTCGGTTCCGGAACGTTGTCGCCCGTCTTGACCAGGGGGTTTCCTTCGCCATGCGAGGTGGCGGTAATGCTGGAGGCGGCCACGCCCTTCGCCACCAGGATGCCGTAGATCGCCTTCGTTCGGTCAAGGCCCAGTCTGTAGTTGTACTCATTTGTGCCGACTGTGTCCGTGTGCCCCGATATGACTATGTCGACAGGGCTCCTCTTCCTGATGGTCTCGAGAACCTCGGGGACAATTGCCATTGATTCGCGGGTCAACACGTCCGAATCCATGAGGAAGTAAAGGATGAATCGCGCCGGCGGCAGGGGCCGCGCGGCCAGGGCATCGGAAAAAACGGAGCGGACCTCGTCAGTCGTCATGGTCCTTACCGCTCCGGGCGGCGCTTTCCTGCCCGTCACGGTCACCGCCTGATTGGCTTCGTTCAGGACCTGTTGTCCCCGCTCGTTCGCCACGACCACCTGTCCGACATTGCCGTCGGGGTCAGGGATCAGCACGACCGTGCTCCTGGCGGCACAGCCCGCCAGAAGCGCTAGAACACCCAGACCTGTAAGGAAAACAAGGATCCTGCTCATCTTCGTCCCGCCAGACACCCCGCCGCAGCGGCGGAACTCATCGGACCACGGCGCGGAAGATCATCGCTTACCCGCCTTCCGCCCTGACCAGGAACTGCGTTCCGCGAATACCGATCGTGGCGTCGGGTGTGTGAATCTTGACCGATTCCGGCGACTGCCTGCCTATGATACCCGACAGATACGAGGCGGTACCCCTCAGGATACGGGCAACCATGGACAACATGCCTTTCTCGGGGGCAAAGATGTATTCATCGATGACCAGTTCGCTGTTCGGCCCCAGCGAGAGGACCGTGTTGTCCTCGAAGATGATCCCGACGGTGCTGTCCGTCCCCGTCCGTATGGTATCCTTCTGATAAAGCCGGTCGCCGACCTTGAGGGGAATGCTCTGGCCGGCCCGCACAACGACAACATCCCCCTTTCCTGTCTTCGCTTTCCCTATCGACGGCCCTTGTCCCATCACGAGGTATGGGGAAAGGATCGTCATCATGAGGCAGAGGACCCACAGTCTCTGTATAACGCCAATGTCTCTCATTGTATTAATATACTGCCATAACAATAAAAAAAACAAGTATTTGCTTGTCCATCTCCAATGATCCCGGCCGTAATTCAGCTTTGGGCCGTTCCCGCCTTCGCAAGCACAGAAATTCAGGCGCAGCAAAAGAACTTGTCTTGGATAGTGACATTACGCTGTCACTCGGCTATTATAAGATGGGGATGGCAAAAGGGGGCATGCATGTCGTACAAATTCGATTCACTACTCATCATCCTGAACAGGATAGACAGCGGGGCGCGGGTCACGGCCGATTCGCTCATGGAAGAGCTGGAAGTGAGCAAGCGGACGGTGCACAGGTACATCACCACCCTGCAAACCGCGAACTTCCCCATCGAATATGACCGCGAGAAGAGGACCTACGCCTTCACTGGCGGGTACACCCTGAAGAAGCCGAACCTCTCCATCGAGGAGACCCTGGCCTTTTCCCTAGCCCGGAAGATGCTGGGAAACTTCGGCCCCGGGATGGAGAAGAGCCTGGGAAGCATCGAAGAGAAACTCGCCGTCGCGCACAATCTGGACCTCAATCACATAGTCCTCTCGCCGGATACGGTCCCGCCCGGTACAGAGCATTACATCACGCCCATCCACCGGGCGATCATCGACCACCAGAGGATCGAGATGACGTACAAGGGCTTCTACGCCAGAAAAGCCACCCGAAGTCAGGTCGATCCTTACTACCTTTTCTTCTCTAACGGCATCTGGTATTTCAGGGGCTATTACCACGCGGACAAGGCGGCAAGGACCTTTGCCCTCGACCGCATCCAATCCCTGACCGTGCTGGACAGGCATTTTGTTCCCCCGAACCTCGCCCCGGAAGAGGAGGTGTCCGGAGGCTTCGGCGCCTTCATCGACGGCGATCCCGTCGACGTGGTCCTGAGATTCGACGAAACCTACAGACCCCTTATCCTGAGAAAGACCTGGCACCCGAGCCAGCAAACCAGGGAACTCTCCGACGGCTGCATCGAGATGACCTTCCGGGTCAACGGCATCCTTGGCATCGGCAAGTGGATCCACCAATGGATCCCCCATGTAGAGATCATCACGCCGAAAGAACTGCGAGACGCCTTCCTGGACAACCTCGAAAACGCCATGGAGAAGCACGGGAAAAAGAAATAGCATGTAACCTCACTGCGCCTCTGTTCTGATCTTTCCCCCTCTGACACACCGTTGTCACATCACATCACTAGAATGTAGACAAGAGGAGTGCTGCCATGATCGAAGCTGGGAGATGTAATGGTGAGGAGGCTGTTTTGTGTGACTGGTGCGGAGAGGAGCAGGCCGTGGGTGTGTTCTTTGTGCCGGGCAGGGGGGTACTCAGTCTTTGCGCGCACTGCAGGATATTCCTTGTGGCTGTCCTTATAGAAGTCGCTTGAAGACGGAAGGGGCTTATAGTGTGCAGCAGTAGGACCGTATCTGCGACAGGAGCTGGAACCACACGGGAACCCTTCGGGATTCCAATCGATGAAAGCTTTCCAGAGACTATCGTGTACCGCTCTGATTCGCGAAGCTTGCCGCCGTATCATGGGATTGACGGCTGACGGGCGCGGTCGTTCGTCCTCAACGGCGGGAACTTCACGATATCAACGGTCGCCGAGGCCACGGTGATCTCCGGCTCTTCGCCGAAAGACTTGAGGAGTTCCCCGTGGATCTCTCCCTTTATCGATCGGCGCTCCCTGGCTTCCACGATGTAGCGCAGTGTCAACTCGATCCAGTTGTCCGTCATGGTAATGTAGACGGCCGGTTCCACGGGAACCGCGGGGAGAGAGGGATACTTCTTCGCCATCTCTTCAAGTTCCGCCCTCGCCTCCGCGTGAAATCCCCGTGTCAGCTCCTGCCCCTTCACGAGGATGATCTCGACGGCGCGCCGCCAGTTCGTATCATACGTGACGGGGATCATTATCTCGTCCCAGAGGTATCGCGAATGCTGGGTGTAGTTGAAAACGGGGTCCGAGAAGACCACGCGGTTCGCCAGGCTCACTATCCTGCCCGTATACTGGTCCGCCTTGACCCATTCGCCTATCTCCATGACCGTGGTGCGCAAAAGACTGATATCGAGCACGTCCCCGACGACATTGCCTATCCGTATCCTGTCGCCGATCCTGAATATGTTCCCGGTGATTATGTTCAGGTAGCCGGCAAACGAACCTATCACCTCCTGCGAGGCAAAGGCGACGCCGGCCCCCAGAATGCCGAGAACGGTCGCGAAGTTGCTGCCCAGTTCGAAAACCACCACGAGAATGATCACGAAAGCCGAAATGTAGGTAATCTTGCGGACGAGCACACTCAACGTCTGCATTTGAGGATCGTCCTGGACGCGGCGTCTCAGGAGTCTTGAGGCAACGCGGCTCACGACAACGGCAAGGCAGACAATGACGATCGAAATGGCCAGCTTCTGCAGTATCTGAAGGTAGAGCGGTGGAATCTGCGGCATGATCAACCTCCCTGAGGTCTCAAACCCCTCGATCCATACACCGGGCCGGTTACTGTCTGTGCCGGCGCCTCTCCAATTCTCCTGTAATCTCAGATAATATGCAATATAGTAGGAACGAATCCCGGACATCAGACCGGATATAGACCCGCGTTTTGGCCCCAATCTCCGAACATATTGCCCGGCATACCTTTCCGTGCGGCCTTATCCGATCCGCGATCGGACCTTCCCACCAGTCACGCCGCTGGTTGATGAGCGGTGCGAGGAACTCGAAGAGAGCGCTGTTCCGGGCGAAAGACCTGCCCCCTTAACAGGGGTGCCCAGCACATATTCCACCCGCTGTCAGCAGCCGCCGCGTATTTCCTCGTACCAGGCGATCTCGCGGTGGAACTTAAAGGATACCTTGAGTCTGACCCGGTAGTTCACGACTTTCCCGTCCTCCACCGTCACGTCCTGCTTCACCACCTCTCCAATGCGAAGGTCTTTGACGCTCTTTGAGGCGGTCTCTATGGCTTTCCTGGCTGCGTCCTCCCATGACACCGTGCTGGTACCGACGAGTTCGCTGACGACGTACACCCTGGTTATGTTGTCTCCCATGATGACCTCCCTCCGAACTTCGATGCCTCGCATCTTATGGTGTTAATAGCATAAATGCCAACTCTGTCAAGAAGGCGTGAAGAAGACACGGGTGCCGGAACGCTTGCGGCAGACTATTCGGAGCTGTCCGGTCGCGATGCCAGGCCATGTCTTTCCAGGCGGTCCTCCAGTTCATCGAGGTACGCGGAAAGAATGTTCCCCGTCTGCTCCACGGCGGAGCGCAGATCGTGATCGAGGTGGTCCAGCCTCGTCAGCACCGCGGCCCTCGACTCGGCATCAAGGTCTGTCTGTCTCTGCAATTCCGCCTCCAGGTACCCGCGCAATTCGGTCAGGCGCGAAGCTTCGGCCTTATCCGCAAGCTCCCGTTTTGCCTGTAGCTCCTTCGCGTTTCGCCGGGCTTCGATGAGAAACGAGGTCTGCAGGTAGACCACGAATATGAGGAACAACGCTGTGAGGAACACCAGAAGCCCGAGCATGACCAACCCCAGCGGCGCCTGAACAACGGTCACTCCCAGAGAAAGCGTTGTCGGCGCAAGGAACGAGGTCCAGTTGAGTGCGACAAAAGCGGCAACCGCCGCAATGATGACCACAAGCAAAAACGTGCGTGTTTTCATGGCGAGAAACCTCCTTGAAGGGATCCGTCCCGTGATGTCCCTATCTGCGTTCCACCTTATATACAATTGTAGCAGTCTTCACCGGACTTGCCCATACTCCCCGGTGCTCGCCGATATTGGCGTCTCATTTCTCTTTGTCCGGGGAGAAGACCTTCCGGAGAGCTTTGAGGCGTGCCAGCAAACGGGAAGCGAGATCTTCGACCTTCTCGTCGACCTCAACGTGGACATTCTCCATCTCGGTTCCAAGGTCCACCTTGAGCAGGCGCGATTTCTGCACGCCAAGCAACTGATAGGGGTAGACGCTGCGGTGCCCGGTCATCAGAAAGCTCATCGCGCACGCGATCGTGGCATAGGGCGCTATGGCTGTTCCGAAAAGCTCCAGCGCCATGATGCTCGCGGCTATGGGGGTGTTTGTCGCCCCCGCCATGACCGAAAGCGCGCCAAGGGCGGCGAATGTCGCCGGATCCAGTCCGAAAATCTTCGCAAACAGCGATCCTGCCGCAGCGCCGATGAAGAATATGGGGGTTACTATGCCCCCGCACCCTCCGCTGTTGAATGTCACACTTGTAAAGATCATCTTCAGCAGGAAAGCGTACCAGATGATGTCTCCCCCTCTGAGGACATTCTCCGTCGTCGTGAGGCCAAGACCGAGATAGTGGGGAGATACGGCGAACGCGAGACCCGCGAGAACGGCACCCCCTATCACCGCCACGAAAGGCTCGCTCAGTTTTATCCTGTCGGCGATCCCCTTCCCTATGCGCAAGGAGTAGATCAACAGGAAAGAACAAAGTCCAAAGAAGAGCCCCGCCGCTACGACCTTCAGCACGAAGGCCTCGGCAAACACCGGTACGACTGTAATCTTGTACGAAAAGTACTGGATCCCCAGAGCGGACGACACATGGTAGGCGGTGACCCCGGCAACGAAGGCGGGCATGAGGACATCATAAAGGATGCTTCCGACAGCCAGGACCTCTATCCCATAAACGGCCCCCGAGATCGGGGTACCGAAAACAGCCGCCAGACCGGCGCTTATCCCGCATATGACGAGCTTCTTCCTGTCGTACTTGCTGAGCCTCAGAACATCGGACAGGATCGATGAGATGCCGGCCCCTATCTCCGCGCAGGGCCCTTCCTTTCCCGCCGATCCTCCCGTCGCCACCGTCACAATCGTCGCGACAAGTTTCAGGAACACCGCACGGGGCTTGACCTTGCCGGATTTCTTATGCACCGCCTCAATCTCCGCGCCCAGGCCTTTCGTCTCATCGCCCGTCATCTTCCTGATGAAGACGCTGATGAGAAGACCCGCGGGGAGCAGGAGGAAGTAGTAATGGTTCCCTTCCATCACCCGAATGCTGAAGTTCAAGACCTTCAGGAAACCCGCCGACACGAGACCGATGACCGTACCAGTCAACGTCGCAAGGAGGAACCATTTGGCTATGCTGGCGAATATGGCGGATTCTTCCTCAAACTCCCTCTTCATGCCGAAGCGCTCCTCATGCACCAATTCTGTATTGTATTATCGCTACGTACCGGTCACTGCGTAAACAGGTCTCGGAAACTGCTCATCCTGCGAGATCCCCGGCCTCCCGCCCCCGCCCTGCCGCTATGAGACCGCGCTGGCACAGTCGGCTGACGGGGGCGACCGGAAGAAAGACGTCCCGGCGGACCGGTACGACACTCGAGCAAGAAAATGTGCAGCTTCCGAAACCTCAAGAGAGATTTCCAAAAGATGTGGCAATATCGAACAACGTTATCTGCAGTTATAGAACTCGGGTTCGCCGAAGATGATCTTGTCGGCCTTGTCGTGATTTATCCTGAGTTCCGACCACACGTTCAGTCTCCTGGCCCCACTGATCTCGACATCAACATCCACCGTCTGGCCCGGATAGACCGTCACGCTTTTCAGGACATCCCCCTTCCTGTCGTTGTTTCTTACAAGGAATGTCATGGGGGCCTTCACGCCCCTGTCTATATATATGGATGACTTGAAATACCTGTACCTGCCCTCGGGCCTGACGTAAAAGGTAAAGTAGGCCATGGACAGGGTCTTTGAGTTCTTTATGCCCCAACGGTAGTTCCTCGCCGGGGTGCTCAACGCCGCGGCGTCGCTGGTCATCATCGTCCCGTAGTCATCGCTGTACTGTGTCCTGGCTCTCACGGGCACAATGTCCTTCTTCTCGCAGGTATAAGCCGGCGGCGGCGGAGCGCTCGGGCCAGGTGACCCAACGGGCCCGAGGGTCTGGCAGGCCCACAGACCGGACAGAACCGCGCACATCGTGAACAAGACAAATCTTTTGATTCAGATCCCTCCTCTTTTCTCTCCACCCTGGATGAATGTTGTAGTTTCATTTTCTCCGAATCACCACCCGGATGCAAGAGAAGACAAAAAGGGGGTTTGAGTTGCCCGGGCGGCTTGATTCGCTTCAACGGCCTTCTACTTCCCCTCTTTGACCAGGCGAAGGGTCTGCAGCATGTCGTAGGCGGTTCTCGCGTTCCTCTCGTACAGCCTGGCGGGCGACGTGTAGAAGAAAACATGGTACACGAGATCGGAAGCGCGGGGAATGACCACGGCCCATTGCTGGAATTTCTCTCCCTCCAGCACGTACGTGACGCTGAAGGTGATTGCGTTCACGGGCGTCCCCTCCTCCGACGTGAAGGTGAAGGTCTTTTCGCTGAAGAACCGTGTATTCGGGTCACTCTTTCTGAACTGCTCCTTGAGGTTGGAGACCAGGGAGCCGACGTTCTGGTGGGTGCCTCCGTACTTCGCGGATGAGATGTTCTGGACCGTCACCGTCGTGTAATAATCATCGGTACCTTTCGGGCCCGCAAAGAGCACGGTTACCCTGTCGGGCCTGTCGATACCCCAACCGGAAGGATACCGGACCTGATAGCCGGCCCATTTTTCCTGAAACAGGTTCGCCATACCGGCCGGAGCCTTGTCCGCCGCCAGGACCGTCAATGCCACGAACACGATCATCGCGGCCACCCCCGCCAGTACCACTGCGCTTTGCTTCTTCATGTCTCTCCTCCGGAATCCCGGTCACGGGGTCTTACCTGTGCGAGCGATAACTGCAACGCGAACAAGGACAGGATGACCAGCGCGAGCGGCAAGAATCGGTATTCCCAACGTCTGCTCTCACAAGAGACTATCTCACGCAGGCGTCCCTGCCGTTGTACCGTGTGTAGCTATAACCGGGATTGCACCTGACGCAGGAGTCTCTGCCATTATATTTCGTGTAGTTGTAGCCCGGATTGCACCTGACGCAGGAGTCTCTGTCGTTGTATTTCGTGTAGTTGTAGCCCGGATTGCACCTGACGCAGGAGTCTCTGCCATTATATTTCGTGTAGTTGTAGCCCGGATTGCACCTGACGCAGGAGTCTCTGCCATTGTATTTCGTGTAGCTGTAGCCCGGATTGCACCTGACGCAGGAGCTCCTGCCGTTATAGCTGGTAAGACTATAACCGGGGTTACACCTGCCGCCGGCTCCGGGCGTCTGCGCGCTGGGCGTCTGCGCGCTGGGCGTCTGCGCGCTCGGCGTTTGGGCGCTGGGCGTCTGCGCGCTCGGCGTTTGGACTGATACGGCGCATGCGGTGGTGGAGCATGATACGACATAGGTTACTGCAAGAAGAACAGCAAAAACACCGAAAGCTAATATGCGTCTCATTGTGGCCTCCCATGATGCGGTGTGTGTCACGTTGATGTATATATATCAAAAACACATTTGATGGTCAATGAACAGGGAGGTCGAGAGCCTTGCTTCATATAAACGCATGGCGGGACACAGGATATTCGCAGCTGGTACAATTCGCTTCATTTCCCGTCCTCTCATCTGCTAGAATGGTACGATAGTGATTCCGTGCCGCCTGGTTCCGGGGCTTGCCGGATTAATATGGTGTTTGCGGTGGAACCGGCTCATGTCTCCGGGAACTGCGTGTGAAGAATTCGGGTAAACTCAGGTTTTCAACGTATTGGACCGTTTTAGGACTGGTCTACGTCGCCGTCGTCGTTTACCTCTCCCTCACGCCCGCGCCGCCGCCTGATGTTCTGCCTTATCCACAGGTCGACAAGGCCGTGCACTTCTTAGTCTATGCGTTCCTGATGCTCTGGTTCGGTCAGATATACCATCAAAGGTCTGCCGCTCTTCTCATCGCGTCAGGGCTTGTCATGCTGGGCATACTCCTCGAGATCCTTCAGGGCTTGAATGGCTACCGGACGTTCGAATACAGGGATATGGCAGCAAACGCTCTCGGTGTCGCCTCCGGTTTCTGCGTCGCCCGCACGAGGCTCGGAAACCTTCTCCGCACCTTCGAAATTTTCCTGGCCCGGTCCGGGTACTGACGGGGAATACTCTGCATCACTTCCGGGAGGTATATCGGGAGAGCCCAGGGACCAACAGTATCATCTATACGACTATTCTGCGTATCTCCGCCTTCTGATTGACGAAATTTACGATAAGCCCGATCTTGTAGTTGGTCACCTTGAGTATACCGATAAGGTCCACTTCGTGCTGCTTCTGTATCTTTTCCACGGTCATGATGTCAATAACGACCTCGTCCTCGACAATGACGTCGGCAAGGTACTCGCCTACATCGACGCCCTTGTACTTTACCTTCACCGGCACGTGGCTCCTGCCCCTCAATCCCTGTTTCCTCAGCTCCAGGATGAGGGCGTTCTCATACACCTTGTCCGGGAAACCACTGCCAAGCTCCTTGTTGACCTCTATGACGGCGTCGCTTGCGGTCTTGACGATCTTGTTGACGTCCAGCGCCGCCTCGCCGGGATCGACAACACCCCTCCTGATACGCGCGTTGATCTGGGTCAGGATCTCTTCGTCATGATCAAAGGACTTCTGTTTCATGTGCACCTTAGAATTGGCTTATAGTTTCGATATCTTATACGAGACCGAAAAATGGGTCAAGCAAAAATATGCGGAGGAAAATGTTCCGGGGCGATTATTCCCGCGGCCCTGTTTCAATGCCTTGAAGGATGTCCCGGGCCAGGAAGCGAGATCGCCGTGCCAGACCGGAAGAGCGTCCCAGCTCTGAATCCCCGGGATGCCGGGCAGAAGACCGGCAAGGCCACTGTTCACCACGATACAGATACCGCGCGCCTCCTGTCAGGACACAAGTCCGCCGGAGCAGTTGATCGATGAAATCCGCTGGAAGTACTCCTTCTCGTCGGCAAATTCCAGGAAGTGGACTATCTGGTCGACGGCAACGGCGGTCTTCAACCCCGAGGCCCAGTCATTGATGTCGGCAGGAACCTCACCGACAACAAAAACACGGCCAAACAGCTCTCGTATTCGTGGCTTCTTGATTGCAATGCCCCCCGTGAACCCCTCGGAAGCGTTCATAAGGTACACGAGCAGGACTTCTCCTTCAAAATGATATGTGGTGTTATCGGCCTTACCCATCTTTCGCCTCGCTTGGTCCTGTTGAACTGCATGGACACATGGATTCAATGTTCCGCAACATCCCCTATTCTTAATCACATTCATGGTCCTGTGCAACAGAAAAACCACCGGGCGTGGAAAGTCGAGGATGCAGGATGCGGCCAGTGTCGGCAGGTCTTTCGTCTCGAATCTTATGCCTTGCAAAACAGGTCAAACAAGGGCAAGATTAAGATGAGAAAATCCTGCGAACGGGGGAACCGTGAAACTACCAGTATTGTTGCTGGCCGTGATGGCCATGCTGGCCGGGTGCTCCACCCCGCCGCGACAGCCGGGAGATGCCGGCTTCCTCACGAAGCATGTCGCGACAAGCCTGCCTGTGACGATAACCTACGAGAACCTCCGGCAGGGCTTCAGATATTGCGACTCGGCGAATGTCGGCTCCCTCGACTGCAAACGGCCGGGAAAGGACGGGGCGGTCTCCTGCAACGTGTACGCCGGCCATGCCGCAGGCAAGGCAGACACGCTCATGGGCACAATAGAGGTTTCGCCCGCTCCAACCGGCACGAAGGCGGTCCTGAGGATACAGACACCTGTCGCGAACGGCGAAGACATGCTGATGATGTGGGAGATCCTCATGTCAGGCAAAGAAAGGGAAGTCTGCCCTTGAGGCGTGCGGGAATGGACAAGGTCCTGCCCGGTATACGGTAATGAACAGCCGGAAGAACAGAGATGCCACCTGTCATCGGTGCGGTAATTGCTGTCACGTGGACGTGGCCGCCTACGTGTCTCGCGAGGATATCGAGCGATGGGAGAGGCAGGGGCGGCTTGATATCCTTGCCCACGTGCGTGCCAATGGCGTGACGTGGTCACGGGACGGGTTCACAAACAGGTTCGGGTCAAACATAAGGACCTGCCGGACCAGCTGCACCTATCTGACATGGGAGGGCTCGTCCGCCTCCTGTGCAATATACGAGACGCGCACCAGGGTGTGTCGTGGTTTCGACCCTGGATCATCAGAGCTGTGTCCTCAATATCATCGGGAACCGTGATCATCCTGTCAGTGTTTCCATCGGTCCTTCCATCTCGATCTCAACGCCTCTGTTCATGGCAACCTTCCCGTGGCACTGAATCGAAGCACACCATCACGGTTCTTTCGCATCCCTGAATGCAGGGACACATCGGATGCCCTGGCAGGTTCATGTGGTTTTGTTGCCGTCAATACAGAAATGTGCTACAATTGGATGCATTTTAGTCGTCGATGGAAAAAGCCAAGGATGAAGCAAACCCTCAAGATTCTTTGCTAGATATCCGAAACGCATTTCAAGACTAAACAATCTCACTGGCAATGGAGCCGTGGAAGGAGACACAGATGACATCTAAAATTATTAGCGCCCAACGTGCGGCTGAGTTGATCAAGGACGGGGTGACGATAGCCTGGACCTCGTCAAGCCTGCTCGGTTTTGCTGAGGAAGTGGCTATGGCTATCGAGAAACGCTTCCTCGAAACGGGATCTCCCCGGGATCTTACCGTCACCCATAGTACCGGTTGCGGTGACTATCCTCTTGGAGACACAAAAGGAATGAATCACTTCGGCCATGAAGGCCTCGTGAAAAGGGTAATAGCGGGTCATATCGGCCAGGCTCCCCGCCTGGGAAAACTTGTCACAGAGAACAAGATAGAAACCCACCTGTTGCCCCAGGGAGTCATGACCCAGCTGTGGCGGCAGATGGCCGGCAGGAAAGTGGGCGTGATCTCCAAGATCGGCCTCGGCACGTATGTTGACCCCCGCCTGCAGGGAGGCCGCATATCGGAGATCACCAAAGAGGAACTGGTGAAGCTCATCGAATTCGAGGGGGAAGAGTATCTCTATTACAAACCCTTTCCCATCGACGTGGCCATCATCCGGGGCACCACCGCGGACGAAAAAGGCAATATGACAATGACCCACGAGGCGCTGAACCTCGAGGCGATGTCTCTGGCCACCGCCGCCAAGAACAACGGCGGTATCGTGATCGCTCAGGTAAAATACATCGCCAAGGCCGGAACTCTAAATTGCAGGAGAGTGAAGGTGCCGGGCGTGCTTGTCGACTATATCGTCGTTGCGAAACCGGAGAACCATCTTCAGACAGCGGCAACCGCCTATGAGCCGGCCCTCTGCGGCGAGACGGTCGCGCCCCTTGCCGCGATCCCGCCGCTGCCTCTCAACGAGCGCAAGGTGATCCTTCGCCGTGCGGCCATGGAGATGCTGCCCGATTCCACCCTGAACCTCGGCATCGGCATGCCCGAGGGCGTGGCCAACGTGGCCGTCGAGGAAGGCGCCCTCGAAATGGTGACCCTCACCACCGAGGTGGGCAACTTCGGCGGGATCCCGACGAGCGGCTCCGATTTTCCGGCGACCTGGAACGCGGAATGCACTGCGGATCATTCCTTCATGTTCGACTTTTACGACGGTGGCGGCCTCGCCACAGGCATCCTGGGTTTGGCCGAAGTCGATGCCGACGGGAACATCAACGTCAGCAAGTTCGGTCCGCGGGTGGTCGGGCCAGGCGGCTTCATCAATATCGCGACCAGCGCGAGGAGGATCGTCTTCATAGGTACCATGACCGTCGGAGCGAAATGTACGGTGCAGGACGGCAAACTGGTTATCCTCCAGGAAGGCACAAAGAAAAAATTCGTCAAGGAAGTGGAACAGATCACCTTCAGCGGCACATATGCCCGGAAGGTCCGTAAACCCATCCTCTATGTCACGGAGCGGGCCGTCTTCTCCCTGGAGGCGGACGGGCTGACACTGATAGAGATAGCCCCCGGTATCGATGTGGACAAGGACGTCATCTCGGCCATGGAGTTCAGGCCCAGGATCTCTCCGGCCCTCAAAGAAATGCCGCGGGAATTGTTTGCACCTCATTGGGGCAAACTGAGAGAGATCATGGAGAAGAATACCTCCGGAGGATAGGATGGCCCCGTACTGCAAGAGAACACCCGAGCGGGACCCATAAGATGTGTGCGGGCGGTCAGGGGACGCTCTCCGGAGATCAGGTTGTTCCTCGATCACGCTTGAACGGCCCGAGTCTCTTGAATTCCTGAGAATGTCCCCTACCCGTCCCCAAACTGTTTCTTCTTTTCATGGTAGGCGTCGTGGTATGTTACCATCGCCTTGTACAGATCCGTTTCACCCTTGTTGCATTGATCAACGTAATACTCCCAGAAATCGGTCTTACCGACCATTGATTTGAGGGTGCTTGTCCCTATGCTCAGTAGTCTATCCTCATAAGAGGTTCTTCGGGGCGGAACGTTCTTTTTGACGTATGATTCCGTGTGACGCAGACAGAGCGCCGCCAGTTTGACGCAGTCCGTGGCGGCGGCGGGACGAACCACGTCGCGAGGAACCGACAGGCATGCCTCATCCTCACCCACATCGACGTACATGGATCTTTCCCGTCCATCCTTTATGCCGGTGACAAGGCCAACGCCGATCCTCAGCATTTCCCTGGACGAATCGGGAGATGTCGACCAGGCCCTGAAAGCGGACACTATTTTGCTGGAACGATCTTCGAACTTCTCTCTGGCCTTCTTGCAAAGGGCACCATCATTGAGATTTCTGCCCTTGGCATCAAATGCGGAATAGGCTTTCCCGGTTTCCTCGATACAGGCCAGAGCCAGAAAATAGGCCCTCGCATGATGCTTTCCCGACAATAGCAGCTGAGCCTCTCCGAGCAGTTCCCGTGCGTTTGCCAGAGCGGCATCTTGATAACCATCAAGGAGATCTATGGTAAGCACGTACCCTCTCTGCTTTCGCATAATACCCGTCCCATTCTGTTCCTGCGTACGCGAAGCCGGTTCATCCCCTTTCGACCGACATCTCCGACAGCATTCCGCCCACCTCCGCACCACACCTGCCGTCATCCTTCGATATCTATGGCCCGCCTCCGTCTATTGTACCACCTCTAAAGCTGGTTTCTCAATCAGGGAACCTGCCCAAAGAACTGCCAGGGGCGGAGTTCTGGTCTTCCGGTGTGACAGACGTGAAGCTTCTTTTTGCACGGCAAGCCGGAGGGGATGGCTCCACGGACCTGGTTCGGGATGGGACCGACGTGAGCGCCGAAAACAGCCAAAAGGCCGTTTCAATATACAACAAGGTCATTTCCTTCGGAGACAAAGCGCAAGATTTCATTGTCGATATAGCAAAGGACGAAGTTGAATAACTGCGAACGAAATGATGGTCTTGATCGATCAGTATGGCTGCTCGAACGTATGAACGCTTGGTTAGCAGGGGTGGGCAGGCCGGTCCTACCCACCGCGTTCTTCAACAATTCTTTATCTTCTTAAAAACGTTCGACCGGACTATTTCACACACTTGTCCTGACCCTGATACCGTGTGTAGTTGTATCCGGGGTTGCACTTCACGCACTTTTCCTGGCCCTGAAAGCTCGTATAGTTGTATCCGGGGTTGCACTTGATGCACTTGTCCTGCCCCTGGAATTTTGTGTAGCTGTATCCGGCGTTGCATTTGATACACTTGTCCTGCCCTTGAAATCTAGTATAGTTGTATCCGGGGTTGCATTTGATACAGGAATTCCGGCCGTTGAACATGGTAAGGCCGTAGCCGGGGTTACACCTGTTGCCTGAGTAGGGAGCCTGGACGTAGGGAGCCTGGACGTAGGGCGCCTGCACGTAGGGGGCCTGCACGTAGGGCGCCTGCACGTAGGGGGCAGCTATGGCACTGCAGCACAAAACGACATGGAGCACTGCAAGAAGGACAACAAGGGAACCTAAGACCAGTTTGTGATTCATCGTATCCTCCCGTGGTGTAGTATGTAGTGTCATGATATATACCAGACAGCCCTCCTTTGAGTCAAACAGTGGAAAGTCCATCTGCCTCCGAAGTCTGATCCCGTCATCTCTGCCATCCCCGATGCAAGACCGGTATAGCCCTGAACTGGTCCAAACTCAGGCACCAGTCTGTGAGAAACGCGGCGAAAAACAAGGTCAAAGCCTGCAAGCAGGTCAGTCGCCCTTGGGCCATTGTTTTCCGGGATAGCCCCAGTCCTCGTGATCGGCTGAACCGACCGCCCACCCCTCGGCCGTTTTGTAGGTCAGATGGTGCTCATCATGCATAGTATCGATCCATGGCGGAAAGGTTGAATACTTGGTTTTGTCGTAGCCGAGAGCGGCCTCCAATTCGTCGGGAATATAGTCCTGATCCTTATCAACATAGATCACGTGACCACTCTCATCGGTATACCTTCCTGCTATCGGTCGTCCTCCCCTTGGATTCCACCACTCCGCCCAGTGCTTTCTGTGGGTAAGCTCGTGCAGAACGATAATTGCAAAGGTGTCAATTCCGGAAGACGATTTCGAAGAATCAAGGACATAGTGGTATATGAAGTCCTTGTTCAAATTGGTGATCAGGTTGCATATGTTCACGTACGAGTCGCCATGGAACCTGCCATCGTCATCCATTCGTGTATCGTGGTAACCTTGAATTCTCCTTTCCGGCTCGCAACCTTCCCCATTCCCTCGATAAAAGACATCTTTCCCGACCTTTTGTCCGTGCCCCGCCGCGGTCTGCATCCAATAATAGAACCAATTGGGCTGGCCGGGATCGAAGGTGCTTGGCTTGTCTCTTTCAAAGAAAAGCTGGACGTTCTGCTGAGCTGTAAGCTTTCCGCAGATCGCACCGGCGTCGCCTTCAACCGTTATCAACGTGTTGCCGAGATCCTTGTTGTACTCGGGAAGCCCCTCGTAGATTATCGTGATCTGGCGGCCTTTTCTGTCTTCCGGTTCAAACCGCACCGAAGAGCCGGTCTTCTCCGGAGCCGACCAAACCAGGTCCCGGGCGTACTTTTCAGGGAAATCATCATTCACACGAGCCTCAATTTGGACTTTCCCGGTCCCTGAATTAAAAAGATACTTGCGATTGAATTCGGGGCTCACCACGCTCAGCTTCATATCGCAGGCGGGAAAGAAATCAAGTTCGATCTCTATATCCCCGTGCTTGTAACTCTGTTCCTCGTCCCTATCGTTATCTCCATTGTAGACAACCGTTGTTTTGAACTTTTCCCTTTTTTGAATTGCTTCGACGACACGGTCATAATTTATAGATGCCAGCATTTCGTTATTCAAGATAAGGGGACCGATATCCCACTCGTTCGGCCCGTTCCCGAAAACAAGCTTGGCGCCCGTGACATAGAAGGGATCTTCGCTCACATATGGAGTATGGAACTGAATGGTGCCGGCATTGGCTCCCATAAGCTTTTTCGCAGACAGATCGTGAAATGCATAATCGATCCATTTTCTACACGTTCTGCCCCCGGAATTCTGGCAACTTCTTCCAAAACCTCTCATCAACCTCAGAACATCTTCGCCTTTGAACACCTGCGCCGACCCGTGAAGGGCGAGTATTTTCCTGTCTGTCTTGTACCACAACTCACCCAGGTAGGACTGTTGGTACTTGAACTCATAGAAATTGTCGCTCATGTTCTGAAAGTGTTCCTGCCATGTCACTTTGACACGCAAGGGAACACAGGAGTCTTTCATCTGGAAGGTATGCCCGAAGAGATCGATGATCTCCGTCTCCGGTGGAATAGCATACCGCTTCGTCATATTCTTTGCATAACATGGTTCTATCTTGATTCCAGCCGCGACACATGGCTGCATCGGTCCCGTTACTATGAGAGAAACGAAGAATGAAGTAATAAGAGACATCAAAAACCGCATCAAGCCCTCCTGTGATCGACCCCTTTGCTGACAGCGTTTCCTGAACTCGCAATCTATCTTGAAAACTGTACCGCGTCCGGAACTGGAACCCCGGACACAGGCTTCCCAACGCCAGTTTGTACAATATCACGCGGTGAAGGAATTATAAACAAGGCCTTATTCGAAGGTCAACGCTGTCGCAACAATTGATTATTACCTGTCCCGTCGGTTATGATCACTCTGTTTTTGCACGAGTTTGAGATTTCTTCATGGGGTAACACCCGACAGTCAACGCGACAACGATAGCTGCAATCCCGAAGAGGTTCAGGCTATCGGTCTCCTTCACATCGAGAATGATGACCTTACGGGCAATGGCTATGATCGCGACGGAAAGAACGACCTGATAATGAGGTTGATCCTGCGTGATGCAAGTCTTCATAATGCTTTCCAAGAGCTCTATCCCTATCAGGACGAGCATGAAGAGCCCGAATATCTCGAGAAGCTGATCGATGCTGAGGAGAAAGTATGGTGGCTTGATGATGTCTTTGATGATGAGCCAGCTCAAATCGATCGTGGCCAAACCCAGCACGAACGCCATCATCACCATGAGGGCTTGAATCATTATCTTTTCATACTTTTTCAATATCGTTAACATGTCCGCTACTCCCATCATAAGCTGCAATAAGTATGGTGTTCAGCACAAAAAAAAGGGGGGCCCTCTCCCGTTCATTCTCTCGAAATAACGATAAAAACAGGTCAGGAGTGCACCTGGGTAGCAGGGCGGGAACTCAGGCACAATTCAACATCCCCCATCCGGTCAATTGACAAAACCTCTATTTCAACTAATAATTGTGTTGCTGCGATTCACGGCGCCGGATCACGCCCCGGTAGGGGTGATTACATAACCTGTTTCGAGTGGGTGCGGGAATGTGTGAATTTTGTGTGAAACATGGCGAGGGAGAGAAGTGGTATCTGCAGGCGAGAAACTATTCCGATGATCTCCTGAGCGATATCCGCCGGCGCAGGTTCATCGAGGAGTTTGTCTCCGACACGGACGGGCTTGTGCGGGCGAACAAGCGTCTTGAGATGTTAGGGAAAGCACCGCGGCTGATCAGGAGTGTCGTAGGCCGCATTGTTACCAGGAAGATGAAGAAGAACCACTTTGGCCAGGTGGTGCCCATTGAAGATATCGAAAAGATATTCGGCTTCGTCAATTCCATCGTACGCATCTCCTGCATCTGCCGCCGGGTCACTCTCGGAAAAGAGAAACGTTACTGCTACGCCGTGAGTCTGGGGCCTGACGGCGGAGGACTTGCCGAGATCATGCGCGGTGTCGACAAAAGTTTTATCAACGGACCTGATGCCGCTGAAAATGAGCTCCTAACCAGGGATGAAGCCATGGCGGCCTTTCGCGAACATGAACGGGAGGGCCTCTGTCACAGCGTCTGGACCTTCCAAACACCCTTCATTGCTGCCATATGCAACTGTGACCGCTCCGATTGTCTCGCAATGCGCACAACCGTAACGCATGCCCTTCCTGTTATGTTTCGCGCCGAGTACGTTGCGGAAATTGCCCCTCAAGCATGTTCGGGCTGCCGCTCGTGCCTGTCCGTCTGCCAGTTCGGCGCCATCAGCTACAGTGCCTCAAACAAGAAGGCGGTCATTGACCAGAGATGGTGCTATGGCTGCGGTGTCTGCCGTTCAGTATGTAAGACAAAGGCGATCCGCCTTGAAGAGCGTGCCAGAGTCCCCGTTGCCGGAAAACTGTGGTAGAAGAACCTCCCGGGGTCAGGTCGCAGCCCCTCCTTCCAGGAAGCGTTCGGGCAGGGCCTTCTTATCACCGGTCATCGTCACCGTGATGTCTGCCTTTATTTATGCGTTTTCGTCGTTGACCTGCCCCAATAAACCGGTCCAGTTTTTAGGGTGCAGTCCCATGAATAGGCTATATCAGAAGAGCATCGATCTACTATAATTGGCAGATGTTTGAACAAAGACTGCGAAGATCAAGAAGGGGGGTTGGAGGCTTCAGCCCTTTTCTGTTCTTCCTCCTCTCTTTTGTTTCTCTTTTGACGCACTGCACCAAGAACCAGACTGGTAATGACCAGTGCCCACCATAATAACCAACAAACCAGTAAGACTCCGAAGGCTATCACAATATATAATAATGGCCCTTTCATATCCTCAATCCCTTCTTGGAATCAGCAATTCTCATATCGTTGCACGCCCTCGACAGCTGCCTGCCCTCCACTTCCGCATCGAAATACAAACCATGTTACCATAAAACAAAAAAGATCCAATAGGGACATATTTGCCATACCAGTTGCGAAAGAGAAGAACATTGGCCTGCCCTGTCAACATCATGCACTCAGGCACAATCCAGGCACAATCTGATCGAACAATAGTACAAATGCACCGCTGAAGCAAGCCTTTCTTGTAAGCTAGATTGTCTGCAACCCCTTGACCGAATGCCTTGCAGCTTGCACGGCAAGCGAGAAGGAGAGGCTCCGCGGGTCTTTGCTCGTGGAGGGGGCGACGTGAGTCCCAGAAATGGTATGGCGGAAGTGCATGGGAATCGAATCCACCCGCCAGCTCGTCACCGATCGATCATTTGCTTGATGGTTTTGGCAAGAGGTTCAAGGTTGTGTTTGCAGATCCAGAAGACCTGCTCGGCGTCGATGTCAAAATAATGGTGGGCGATGATATCCCGGAAACCCTTTACTCCGGTCCAATCGATCTCAGGATAGTCTGCCAGAAGGCTGCCTTCGGTTATCTTGTCGATGTTTTTCAGGCTCTCCCCTATGGCGATAAAGAGCATCGCTATGCCGTCCAGGCGTTCCATCCCTTCCGGGGAAGCCGTGAAATAGTCAGCGCTCTCAATGTCGCGGGTACGAGATCGGATCTTTTCGATCGCCTCGTCAATCTGGATCAATATGGATTGGACAAGCCTCGTGTCAAACATAGACGCTTTCTTCGTCGATACGCTTTTTCAAAAAGGGGTTCATCCTGTCCCTCACGCGAACGATGTCCACGCGACGATGGAGAAGTTCCTCTATGTCTTTTTTGATGTGAACGATCTTGAAGGGATCGGGTGTCCGGGTTGTGACGCAGATATCGATATCGCTGTCATCACGCATCTCTCCGCGGGCAACAGACCCGAAGACGCCGAGGGAAATGATGCCATACCTGTCCCCGTATGTATTCTTGAAATCACGTAGGAAGGAAATTATGTCGTCTCTAATCATTGATCGCTCTCGCAAGTATTGTAGCATAAAAACAAATGGGTAAACATAACCAAATAGATGGGCACCTATTGCCCTGCAAATCCGCAAAGACGGCGACTCAGGCACAAAACAGGCACAAATTTCCCGAAAACTAATACGGACGCCGAAGCCGGACAGAACGATCTGCAATCTCAGAAAGCCCTGCAGTCTCTTGCCCACCAAAGAAATGGCGGAAGTGCATGGGAATCGAACCCCTACGTTGCGATTATATCCCCTGTGATATTCACGTATTACAAGACGAGAAGTCGAGCTTCGCCGCTATTTCGCCACCAGAGGGGATAGCGATAATACCTTTGGTCCGTACACGGGCATTGCCGACCTCTAACAAACCTCGCTCCGGTGTATCGGTCCCGAGCATTAAAAGGCCCGACCTTTAGCCAGCCAGTTTCATGGTGGAACCGACCAGGGCTTGACGGTTACACCATTATGGTGTATCATATCGCATGAACCGGAAACGAAAACCGACCTACGACCTGGAGGCGTTCAAGGCCGCGTTTTCAGATCCGGGAAGGCTGGCAATTGCCGGCACCGCATTGAAAAACGCCGCCGCTATGGGATTTGGAAGACCGGAGATCGTTGAGACGATCCAAACGATGCGGCGGGAACACTTCTACAAATCGATGCCGGCTTACAGCAACAGTCGACTCTGGCAGGATGTGTACCATGTCCCCTCTGCGGTTGGCCTGCTCTATGTGAAATTCACTGCCGACACCGTTACGGAATTCCTGCTGTTGTCATTTAAGGAGAAGAACGATGAATAAAGACCAGTTCCTTTGTCCCAACGACGGAACACCCATGCGCCGGGACATCCGGCCCATGACGTTGACGTATAAGGGCGAGAGCATCACCTTCGACCTGGCGGGCTGGTACTGCGACAAATGTGGAGAGAGTGTGCACGTCGGGCGGGACCTCAAGGACTCTGACCGGATGTTGAACCGCCTCAAGGCCAGAGCGGAGGGACTCCTGCCCCCGGAAGAGATACGAAGTATCCGCAGGAAGCTGGGACTCTCCCAGGCGGAAGCGGGGGAGTTGGTAGGCGGCGGACCGCGGGCGTTTCAGAAATACGAGGCGGGTGATCTCCTGCCAAGTCGGGCGATAAGCAGCGCCCTCACACTTCTTAACCGGGACCCCGGCGGCCTTGAGATCTTGAAAACAGCCAGAATGAGATTAAGGCATGCTTCATGACGGGGGCAAGAAGGAAGAAAAAGTGTTCGAGGAAAAGCGGAATTACCGTTCGGATCTTACCGGAATGAGTGTTCGACTAAAATCGGAATTGGTGTTCGAGATGGGGCGGAATTTACAGCAACTGGGACAGCTGCAGGCTGAAGGAGAGCCTGAAGAAGAAACCTCCGGCAAAAAGGGACACGGAATGAAGGGTATATATTTTTTTTAACTAGAACAGGGGTGGGTCATTTTTGCGTGATCACAGTGGGTCACTTTTTGGGTTGTCATTGCCAAGGATATACGTGTATATGAGGTTCTTGTTCAAATTGGTGATCAGGTTGCATATGCTCACGTAAGAATCGCCATGGAATCTGCCATCGTCATCCATTCGTGTATCATCATTTCGATTCGGCCTTCGGTATAAGCGAAATGGTATTGCTCTCCCTATGACAGGCAGATACTTGAAGAGGGGTTGGTTGTGGCTTGATGCTCGAAGAGGGGGCGACGTGAGCCCCGGAATCGAATGCTTCCCAGCTTGCACAGCAAGCGAGAGGGGGAGTCTCTTCGGGCTTTTGCTCGAAGAGGGGGCGACGTGAGCCCCGGAAATGGTATGGCGGAAGTGCATGGGAATCGAACCCACCCGCCAGCTCGTCACCGGCACACTGGTTTTGAAGACCAGGAGGCCCACCAGGACCCCTCCACTTCCGTTGCTATAGTTTATTGATTGGAGCCTGTAATGTCAATCAGGGTTTTGATTCACATGGCGCATGGGAGAAAGAAGATAGAGCCTTTACGCGAAAGAATGCTTGTGAGGATGGAAGGGTGGGGAAAGGATGGATTACATATCTTTCTCCAGCCCGCGCATGCGGGGTGCGAGAAGGCCGCCGGATTTTGGTAGGCTCCGAGATCCGGCGGCAGTCTTTTCTCTCTTTTCTGTCTCTCTCTGCGACCTCTGCGAACTCGAGAGAGGAGCGAAGCGACGAACGGGCGAGAGATACGCCTTTGGCAGCTTCTTATTCGAAATTGAACTCTTTCTCCGTGAAGAGGGTCCTGCAGACTTCCACCACCGCCGGGTCGTAGCGGGTTCCGCTGTTTTCCATGATCTCTTTCAGGGCTATTTCTGTGCCCAGTGCCGGGCGGTAGGGTCTGTGGGTTGCCATGGCCTCCACCACGTCTGCGACGGCGAGGATGCGGGCTTCCATGATTATTGTTTCGCCTTTCACGCAGTGGGGATAGCCGGAGCCGTCGAGGCGTTCGTGGTGCTGGATCGTGGCGACCGCCACGGGCCAGGGGAATTCTATGCCCTTGAGGATGTTGTAGCCGGCCTGGGCGTGGGCCTTGATGATGTTGAACTCGAATTCGTTGAGGGCTCCCGGTTTGCTCAGGATCTCGGCGGGGACGATGATCTTCCCGATGTCGTGGAGAAAACCCATCACCTCGAGGCCGTCGATGAATTCCTGCGCAAGGCCCATCTTGCGCCCAATGGCGCAGGAGAGCTGGGCGACGCGCCTCTGGTGGCCCGCCGTATAGGGGTCCCGCATCTCTATTGTCGTCGCCAAAGCCCTTACTGTGCCGTCGAGCGTCTGGCGCATGTTCCCCAGGCTGTCTTTCAATGCGTTCTCGGCCTTGATCCTCTCGGCTATCTCGCCCTCGAGGAACCGTGTCTTCTCCCGAACCTTCTCGCCGAGATGGTTGTTGAGCTTCCTCAATTCCTGTTTGGTCAGGGACAGGCTCTCATTTCGGCTTACAAGGTTTTCGAATGTGGAATAGAAGAAGTTCAGGATTCTTTGCGGATCTGCCTGGAACCGGTGGAGTCTTCCCTCGATCTCTATCGCCACGCTGGCCGGGTCGCTGCCGTTCTGCAGCGCCTTTCCCCCTTGCAGGATCGACTCGACTGTCCCCGCGAGAATGTCGGCACTGTACGGCTTCGTTATGTAGTAATCCGCCCCGGCCTCAAGACCCTTAACGACATCCTTGACGTTCGTGAGGAGCGTGAGCAATATGAAGGGGATGTGTTTCAAGCCCTTGTCGGTCTTGACGGTCCGGCAGAACTCGTACCCGTTCATCTTCGGCATCTCGACATCGCTGATGATGAGGTCCGGCATCACCTCGTTGACCTTGTACAGACCGTCCATGCCGTCCTCGGCGACCGTTACCTCGTACCCCTTCTTCGCAAGGATCTCCTCGAGGATTTTCGCCTGGGTCCTGCTGTCTTCAGCTATGCATATCCGCTTCGCCATACGTCACTGCCGGTACGAAACCGGACTCCCACGAGAGTGTTATCGGATCGCTGACGGGAAACTTAACAGATGGTTGCAGCCGCTTGAACAGCTTGAGCCGCTTGAACGTGAAAGGCGAATGATCCATTTCCGAAGAGAGGTCTCCAAATCGGGGCCCGTATTTGATCGCAAAAAGTAATATACCTGCAAAATACTCTCTCGGGCAGCCGCAGGCGACCGGGACACAGGAGGGTTTATGGCGATTCCAGCATTTGAGGGGCTGCAGATATGGCAGGAGGCAAGAGAGCTGACAAACAAGATATATGATATCACGAGACAGCCCTCGTTCTCGAAGGACTATGGGCTCATCAACCAGATCAGAAAGGCTTCCATGTCCATAGGCTCTAACATTGCCGAGGGGCATGAACGCGGGGGTTCCAAGGAGTTCCTTCAATTCCTCTCTATCGCAAAAGGGTCGTCAGGTGAAGTACGCTCCCAGTTGTACCTGGCACTCGATCAGGCTTACATCAACAAGGAAGATTGCGAGGAACTGATAGACAGATTCAAGAAACTAAGCATCATGATAGGCAACTTCATGAAGTATCTGAACTCAACCTCCTATAAAGGAATCAAATACAAGGCTAACAAAGAAAATAGTTGAAAACGGTTTGATCCGCCTGAGGGACAAGAGAACAGCCTCTTCTTGTTTTTCACGTTCAAGCGGCTCAAGCCATTCAAGCGGTTCAAGCCGTCTTTATGAGTGCTCTGCAGTAGTCGCGGAAGTTGTTCACTGCTATGAAGAATTCCCTCATCATGATGACCCAGTAGTATTGGCCTTTCGGGGTGAGGGTGAGGGTGGGGCCGGTTTTGATGAGGGCGCCTGTGAGGCGGAAGAAGGTTATTTCGGGGAGGAGGTAGTGGTAGGCGTTGACGCCGCGTTTCTTTGTGAGCTCGTCGAGGTCGAGGGTGATGCCGAAGAGCTTCATGAGGAAATCGTAGAGCAGGCGCTCTCTCGTACCGCAGTCCTTTCGGGCGGCGACGGGGAATTCCCCGCGTTCCAGGCGGGCGACATACTCGGGGATGTCGAAGGTGTTCGAGTAGACGCTGCCGCCCAGGTAGCCGATGGAACCGCTCCCCAGACCGGCGTACTCGTCGTAGTTGACGACATACTCGTCGATCATCACGTCGCCCCGGGAAAAGCACCAGGCCGTGCTGGGACGGTAGTCGTCGTGGAGCATATCCGTGATCTTCCTGTAAAGGTCCTGACCGCGGTCGTAGTCCACGCGGCCCAGCTTCCTGCCCATGAGCTTCTCCGTGGAGGTCGAGACCATGAGGGGATAGAACGTCACCTGGTCCACCGCGATGTCCATGAGGACATCGAGATCGTGCTCCAGCATCTTCATGGTCTGGGTGGGGAAATTGAAGATCATGTCCACGTTGAGGGTGTCGAAGCGACCCATCGTTTCCTTGAGCCTTTGGGTGATCTCTTCCCCGCTGCCGTACTTGTGATAGCGCTCCACGGCCTTCAGGATGCCGTCGTCAAAGGTCTGGACCCCGACGGAGAGACGGTTGACGCCAATGTCCTTGAGCTGCGCCAGATTCGGCTCCGTAAGGTGGTTGGGGTTCGTCTCGACGGAGACCTCCCGAATGCGGAACATGTCTCTCGCCAGGGCCAGCGTCTCCGAGAGCTCGTCGATGAGGACCGTCGGAGTGCCGCCTCCGACATAGACTGCGTTGAAATCGTACCCGAGGTCGCGATACATCCCGATCTCTTTACGCAGCGCCTTGAAATAGGCCCGCGCGATGTCCTCTTTGAAGACGACGCGGTTAAAGGAGCAGTAAGGGCAGAGCTCCTCGCAGAACGGCACGTGAAGATACAGGAGCCTCGGGATGGCATCGGAGGGCCGCGGGACCTCGTAGGATTCTCCCGGCGTGAAGCGCAGGTAGTCTGCGTTCTTTTTCCGGGCAACATTGCATATGAGCTTTTCGATCACCATGGCCAAAGGCTCTTAAGTCCCTAAGTGTAAAGGTCGCGACTGCGAAAAATCAAGCACATATTCCGGGCTTCCGGAAATAACTTGACATGCCCGGGAAAGGTCGTTAAAACATGACATATTTTATGAAGAGATTGTTGCTGCTTACCGTGCTTTCCTTTTTCCTTGCCGCCGTGGCCGGTTGCTCCCTGGACAGCTTTTTTTCACCGGATTACGGCAACAAGGAGTATCCGACGACGGAACTTCCCGACCTGACGAAGAAGCCGAAACAACAGGAAGCGGCCGTCGAGCCGAATCAGCGTGTCACCGCCCCCGACGAAGAAGCGAAGCTGGGGCCTACACCAAAATCGGCGGCGCAGACCGTCCGAGACGAGACGATCGATGGCCGCGGAACTCCCGTCGGTTCAGGCACAACCGCTTCGCAGCTCAAGGTCAGGACGGGCTCGCGCACGACCTTCACGGGAACCGTCACCGCCGTCGATTATGTCGGGAAAACCATATCCGTGAAGAGCGCGGGCAAGAACCTCACATTCGACCTTACGAACCCCATCGTGAGGGGCTATAAGCACACGGGAGAGATACAGATCGGGGACGTTATTACTTTGGCATATATAAAGAACGGCATCGGCATCGTCAAGGGGGAGAACTTCCACCAGGACCTCCTGGACCAGACCGCCCCCGACGAATTGGCCTCATCCCAAAAGGGCAAACGATCCAAAAAGACGACGGCGAAACAATCTTCCAACAACCACGCCGCTCCCGTTCGCGTCAAGTACAAAGTGAACACGCTTTCCTTCAACGACGTGGACAACAACAAGGACGGCAAGATCTCCCCTGTTGAACTGGGCAGGGTCCTGCCTTCCCTTACCATGCAGGATTTCAAGAAATACGACCGCAACGGCGACGGCAACCTGAGCGAATCGGAATACAGGGACGTCAGGAAGAGATAGCGACGACTTGAATAGCTTGAGTCGCTTGAATCGCTTGAGGGTTAAAGGCCCGGGATAGAGCGATCCTGTAAGGCTTCGGGATCTGACCGCGCTCTATGGTCTCTCACTTTCAAGCGATTTAAGCGGCTCAAGCTATTCAAGCCGCCTCTGTATGGTTCAGACTTGTGTCTTGAAGTGTTTTTTGAAGGTTTTCTCCAGGGTTTGCCTTACGTCCTCGCGGAAGCCTTCGTAGCTCTTCAGGAACTTCTTCCCTTCAGGGGTTATGTTCGAGCCGCCGCCGGAAACGCCCCCCACTTTTCTTTCAAGGAGCGCGAAACCCAGCCTCGCCTCTATCGCCTGAAGCATCAGCCAGGCCTTCCGGTAGGACATATTGAGGTCCATCGCCGCCCTGTGGAGGGACCCCGTCTCCTCGATCCGCTTGAGTACCTGGTAAGGGCCCTCCCCGAACGCCTTCCCGTCGTTATCTATCCATACCTTGTACCCTACTTTCATATAAGCGCCCCCTTGCTCGCGTAACAAGGCAATTATAGATAACACCTGTAATCCTGTCAAGTTACAAAATATCCTCCGGGATTTCCCTCCACTGGCCCCCGGCCTTCACAATGGACAACAGCCGTTTCCGTCACCACTATCCTTTAATTACAGTCACATAGACCAAGGTTCACGAAGAATGCACAGAATATCGAAGTGTCGTGAAAAATTGGCCTTGACTTGTCTTTGTATCCGATGGTATATAACGTTCGTTATATTCACAAATATATAAGGAGGATCTTCACATGGTTTCTTCCCCCCGATCTACCCTCTTTATGGTGCTCATCGCGGCGCTTGCCATGGTATTCACTCCCAACGCGGGGGCCCAGGATCAAAAACCTAAGGATGATGTATTCACCCTCGGAGAGATTGAGGTAAAGGACCAGTCCGAGGTCAGCAAAAACGTGACGATAGAGAAGATCTACCAGGAAGACATGCGCGACTTCAACAAGAACACTGTCGGCCAGGCAGTCAATATGTTGCCTGGCGTTACCCTGACGAAAAACACGAGAAACGAACAGATGGTGTACGTCCGCGGATTCGACATGAGGCGCGTTCCGATCTACCTCGACGGCATCCCCATCTATGTTCCCTATGACGGATATCCCGACCTCGGGCGCTTCCTGACGTACGACATGTCCCAGATCACCGTCTCGAAGGGGTTCACGTCCGTGCTTTACGGCCCGAACACCGAAGGCGGGGCCATCAACATGATATCGAAGAGGCCGCAGAGGGCCTTTGAAGGGAATATGAGCACGGGGTACGCCACGGGCGACACCTTCACGAGCTATATCAACCTGGGGACGAACCAGAAGAAGTGGTATCTCCAGGGCGGCGGGTCTTACGTGAGCAGCGACTACACCAGGATGTCCGACAACTGGACGGAAAGACCGACGGAAAACGGCGGGCACCGCGAGAACTCCTACTACAGGGACAGGAAGTACAACCTCAAGTTCGGGTTCACGCCCTTCGAAGGGCATGAATATGTCTTGAGCTACATCAATCAGCACGGCGTGAAAGGCAACCCTCCCTACGCGGGCCTCGACCCTTCCGTCACCGTCCGGTACTGGCAGTGGCCTTACTGGGACAAGGAAAGCCTTTACTTCACATCCAAAACGCCCATCGGGAAGGATTCGTATTTCAAGGTCAGACTCTACTACGACCAGTATCAGAACTCCCTCTACAGTTATGACAACGATACCTATTCGACGATGAAGAAGGGATCCTCCTGGATGAGCGATTTCAGCGACAACACCGGCGGCGGCTCCATCGAGGCCGGGACGACCCTCATCCCGAAGAACAACATAAAGGCCGCCTTCCATTACAAGGAGGACAAACACAAGGAGCACAACCAGCCCAACCCCTATCAGCATTTCAAGGATGAGATATGGTCCGCCGGGCTCGAGGACACGCTTCAGATCACCGACAAGTGCTACAGCATCTTCGGCGCCAGCTATGACAACATAAAAACGGTCCAGGCCGAAAACTACAATTCGACAACGAAGCAATTCTCCGATTTCGCAAGGGACAGTCAGTCAGCGTTCAACCCGCAGATAGGGTTCTTCTACGACCTCACGAACACGGCAAAGATACACGCGACAGTCGCGAAGAAGACACGACTCCCCACGATGAAGGACAAGTACTCCTACAAACAGGGCACCGCCTTGCCGAACCCCAACCTGAGGCCGGAGAAATCGATCAACTACGAACTGGGATACCAGGACATGTTCTTCAAGAAGATCGGCCTGAAGACCGCCATCTTCTATTCCGACATAACGGACATGGTGATGCAGGTCAAGGTCCCCAACCCGTCCAACCCGGCAACCAAGTTGAACCAGAACCAGAACGTCGGCGACGTGAGGCGATACGGGGCCGAACTCGATGTATCGGGCACCATCGTCACGGACCTGAACGGGGGCTTCAACTATACGTACATCTGGTCCGACAACAGGACCGACTCGACGCGGATAACGGACATCCCGAAGCACAAGCTGGCCGCTTACGCGAAGTACACGCCCTTGAAGAGCCTCAGCCTCACCGCGGACGTCGAGTACAATTCCCAGCGATACAGTTCCTCCGACGGCATCGAGGTCGCGAGGGCTTTTGCCGTCGCCAACTTCAAGGCGGCCTACGAATTCCTGAAGGGCCTGACCATCGAAGGCGGGGTATCGAACATATTCGACAGGGACTATTCGCTTGCCGAGGGTTACCCCGAGGCGGGGAGAAGCTTTTTCAGCAACCTCGTCTACAAGTTCTAAGGGGTGATATGATCATCAAGGAAACAACCGATCTTCTCGAAAGCCTCTATGGAGACACCCTGGAGCGCATCACCATCGAGAAGATCGTCGTCGGTGTATATTTCACCGGCGTCAAGCTGTCAAACGGCTGCGGCGGGATCTCATATACCCCCGTGGCCGACCTGCATGGCTCCTGTTGCTCCATCCTCAATACAATGGGGCGGAAGCGGGGGGCGCTGAAGGGCACCTCCGTTAACGACGTCCTTCAGTCGTCCCCCGCCACTCCCCTGACAACGGTCGTCAAGATCGTCGTCATGAATGCCCTTTCGGCATTCTTCATGTCCCAAAAGAAATACACCATTGTCTACGACTCCGACATCCTCGACCTGGTTCCGATACAACGAAACGAACGCATCGGGATGGTCGGCGCATTCGAACCCTTCATAAGGCGCCTGAAGGACCTCCCCGGGATCGACCTCAGCGTCATCGAAAGGAAGAGCTCATCGCTGGGCGAGGACGAGATGAAGTTCTACGTACCGGCCGAGCTCGCGCAGGACGTCCTGCCGCGCTGCACCACGGTCATCATCACCGGTGCCTCCATAGCCAACGGGACCTTTGAAGGCCTCCTCGCCCACGTGGATTCCGCAGCCCGCCTCATAGTCACCGGTCCCACGTCAAGCTTCCTGCCTGACGCCCTCTTCCGGCGCGGCGTGGACATCGTCGGCGGTGTGATCGTGAGCGATTCCGACCGTGCCATCGACATGCTGAGCGAAGGTGCGGCGGCCTACCAGCTCTTCGGTGTATGCATACGCAAGATCAATATCCTCAGGAACTCTCAGGAGGCGTCGCGCCGGGTATGAAGATGGGCGTTCTCCACAACATGCGACGGGAATTTCTATTATCTCTGATCCTGCATCTGTGCTTCTTCGGTGCCGTGGCAGTCTTCGGCCATAACCTGGGCAGGTCCCGGGATGCGGTCCTTGTCTACCTCACCGACGAACTCCCCGGGGGAGGCTCGGGCGGCTCATCGGGCCCGGCGACGCTTTCACAGGGAAACGGAAAGCCGAAAGCGCCGCCCGTCCGCCGCGAGCATCGAGAGAGACAGGCGGCGAGATCGTTGTCGACAACGAGGTCCACCACGAAAGACCTTGAAAAGAAACCCGAAACAAAGGACCAGGAGGTCTCCGGCCGCCCGGAGACGGCCGCTGACCTCGCCGGCATATCTGCCGGCCGGTCGTGGCAGGCTGGTGGAGGTGAAGGCGGGTCTGAAACCGGCGGGGGGGCCGGTTTCGGGCCCGGCGGCGGAGGGGGTGTCGGAAGCGGCTACGGCCAGGGCGTAGGAAACGGCAGGGGGCTGCCAAACGCCAGGATGCAGTACTTGAAAGAGCATTTCGCGTACATCCGCGATCTCATCATGAAACATCTTTCGTATCCCCAGATGGCAAGAAAAATGGGCTGGAAGGGGAAGGTCATCGTCGCTTTCGTCATCAGGGAGAATGGCACTGTGGAAAATTCCCGCGTCGTCCGAAGCTCGGGGTACGATGTCCTCGACCACAATACACTGAAGACCATCAGGGATGCGCAGCCTTTTCCGAAACCGCCCGTAAAGGCCGAACTCGTGATACCCATCGTCTACAAACTCGAATAGGAGGAGAAATGAGCACAGACCATCTCGACCTGCGGGAATGCCTTAAGAAAGCATCGCTCTTCCACGGTGACCTCTGCGCGGGGATCGCGCTGGGTACCCGAATGTCCATACTGGGGCTCAAGGCCATCGGCATCGAGGACCCCATGGGAAAGGACCGAAAGAACCTCATCGTCTTCGTTGAGACGGACCGCTGCGCGACCGACGCGATCCTGGCCGTGACCGGATGCCATCCCGGAAAGAGGACGATGAAGATACTGGATTACGGCAAAATGGCCGCGACCTTTGTCAACCTCGCCACGGGAAAAGCCGTCCGTGTCGTGGCGAAGGACAAGACGATGGACCCGAACAAGGAATACACCCGGGAGATGATCGAAGCGGAACCCCACACGGAGAAATACGCCATGATGCCCGCCGAGGACCTCTTCGAACTTGAAGAGGTCGACGTGGACCTATGGCCCGAGGATATGCCCGGCAAGCCCCTCAGGATAGTCGCATGCTCCTCCTGCGGGGAGAGGATCATGGACATGCGGGAGGTACGCGACAACGGCAGGATCCTCTGCAGGCCCTGCGCGGAAGGCAAAACCTACTGGCGGAAAAAGACGTGAAGACAGGATAGCACCATGAGAGATACGGCAATTGACTGGAATGAAGTCTGGAAAAAGGAGAGCGCGAAAAGGTCCGTGAAGAAGAGGGACGTCAACTTCTGGAATGAAAAGGCGCGTAACTTCTTCAAGAAACCATGGGAATCGAACTACTCCGAGGACTTCCTCAAGATAATGGAGCCCAAGCGCTGCTGGACCGTGCTGGACATGGCCTGCGGGACGGGCGCGCTGACGATCCCCCTGTCACGGTACGTCAGGCGGATAACCGCCGTCGACTTCTCTCCCCGGATGCTCGAAGGCCTCGAGGAACAATGCAGGGCGCAGGGCATCGAGAACGTCAGGACCATCAAGGCAAGCTGGGAAGATGACTGGAACTCCCGGGGCATCGGCGAGTACGACGTGGTGATCGCGTCGCGCTGTCTCGTCGTCGACGACCTCCGGAGTGCCGTTGCGAAATTGAACGGTGCGGCCCGGGAACGCGTCTACATTTCCACCATCGTCGGTGACGGGCCTCATGACCGGATGATCTATGAGGCTGTCGGGAGGCGACTGACCCCCGGGCCGGACTACATATACACCTACAATCTCCTTCATCAGCTCGGTATCTATGCCAACCTGTTCATCATCAAGGACATGAGGGCCGAGTCCTTCCATGACAGCGACGAGGCCCTCGCGTACCATGAGCATTTCCTCGGGAAACTGACGAAAGGCGAAAAGAAGGACCTGAGGAACTATCTCCAGAGACACCTCGTGCCGAAGAACGGGAGGTGGGTCTTCGATTACAGGAGGATAACACGATGGGCGGTGATGTGGTGGGAAAAGGAATGAAAGAAATGAGCAAGGTCTTCCTGCCATGAGAGAGGGGCTCGTCATTGCCGGGCTCGCCTGCGCTCTCGTCCTTGCAGTTCTTATCTCGCTGGTGCTGGGCAAGTACCCGGTGGGTATCGAGGATGTCTGCGGGTTCTTCCTCTGGAAGGCGTTCAATGCCAGCGTGAACCTGTCCGTCGACAGGCAGCTCCTCGAGAACATCCTCCTCAATATCCGTCTGCCCCGTATCATGGCGGCGGTCTTTGTGGGGGCATCGCTGTCCATATCGGGAACCGCCTTTCAGGCGATGTTCATCAATCCTCTTGTCTCGCCCGGCATCCTGGGCGTGCTCGCGGGAGCGTCCTTCGGCGCTGCCCTGGGGATGGTGCTCTCAAAGAGCTGGTTCTTCGTGCAGGCAAGCTGTTTTCTGTTTGGTTTTATGGCCGTAGCGGCGGCGGTCGGCATTGCCCGTTTTTACAAGGGCAATTCGATCATCCTCCTGATTCTCGGCGGGGTAATTAGCGGTGCGCTTTTTACTTCCCTTTTGTCCATCGTGAAGTACCTCGCCGACCCTTACAACCAGCTTCCCGCGATAGTCTACTGGCTCATGGGCGGCCTCACCCTTGTCGACGCCGGCACCATCAGGAGCACCGCCATCCCCGTCGTTGCCGGTATCGGTCTTGTCGTCTCACTGTCGGGATACCTCAACGTCCTCTCCATGGGTGACGAAGAGGCGCGGGCCATGGGTGTTCCCGTCGAACGGATCCGGATCATTCTCATTGTCATTGCCACGATGCTGAGCGCCATCACCGTTATGCTCGCCGGGATGGTGGGCTGGGTTGGGCTCATCATACCGCATATCTCGAGGATGATCGTGGGACCTGACAACCGGGTGCTCATCCCGGTAAGCGCCCTCGTCGGGGCGCTCTATCTCGTTGCCGTCGACGACGTTTCGCGCCTTCTCTTCACAACGGAAATACCTCTGGGGATCGTCACCTCCCTCGTGGGCATACCTTTCTTCGCCGTGGTCCTCAAAAGGGCCGGCAGGGGGTGGAGCTGATGGCGCTCATGGAGGTCAGAAACGTCACCTTTGCCTACAGGGACAAACCGGTCCTGAAGGACGTCAGCGTGGAGATCGGCGAGGGAGAGGTCGTGACTCTCCTTGGCCCGAACGGGAGCGGAAAAAGTACCCTCCTCAAGGCGACCATCGGCCTCATCAGACCGGGTCAGGGTACCGTCCGCCTTGCGGGACGGGACATCTCGTCCATCCCGCAGAAGGAACTGGCGAGGCAGATAGCCTACGTCCCCCAGTTCCACAGGAGTGCCTTTCCGTACAGGGTCTTCGACGTGATCCTCATGGGCCGGATGCCCCACAAGACATTCTTTTTCCGGTACTCGCAGGAAGACATCGACATCGCGCGGACCGTGATGGAGAGACTCTCCATCACGCATCTCGCCGGGCGTCCCTATACGGAGATAAGCGGGGGCGAGAGGCAACTCACCCTCATCGCCCGGGCCCTGGCGCAGGGCGCAAGTATCTTCGTCATGGACGAACCCGCGAGCGGCCTCGACTACGGCAATCAGCTCAAATTACTCGAACATATCACGGCCCTTTCCGGGGAGGGATACACCTTCATCAAGTCGACCCACTCACCGGAACACGCCCTCTGGATAGCACACCGCGCCGTCATGATCCGGAAGGGGACGATCATCGCCGACGGGCGCTGCGACGACGTCGTGAACAGCGAAACCCTGCTGCAGCTTTACAGCACCAGGGTCAAGGTGGTCAGGTTGAACGGATCGCTGCGCGTCTGCGTGCCCGAGATGCTGAAGGACAACGGCGCCGAGGAGGGAACAGGGCGCCAGCCCATGTTCGTTCGTACGGGAACTTCGCGGAGGTGAGGCAATGATCAGTTACGAGCAGGCGCTGGAGACGGTGTTGGAAACCGTGCACGTCCTCAGGCCGGAGAGACTGTCGATCCTAAAAAGCACCGGCCGCGCGTGCGCACCGCTCCATTTCCTTCTCGGGGCCGCGTGCGTGCTTATTGTCGCCGCGCTGACGGTCCTCGCGCCGGCAGGCGGCCTGCAGGCGAGAGAGCTCACCGACATATTCGGCAAGAGGATCACCGTTCCTGACCGCATACGGCGCGCCTGGGCCACATCGCCGCCGGCCACGTACATGCTCTACGCCATGGACCCCGGCGTCCTCGCCGGTCTGAACACGCCGGTCAGGGAATGGGAAAGGAACTACTTTCGCAGGGACATACAGCAATTGCCCGTCCTCGGCGGATGGTACGGGCAGGGCAATGTTCCCAATATCGAGATGGTCCTGAAGGTGAATCCCGAGATCATCATCGCGACGAGCCTGAGTGCCTCCATCGAAGAAAGGACGGTCCAGACATTAAGAGACGTTCCCATACCGGCGGTGAGCGTGACAGTGGAGAAACTCTCCGATTATCCCGACGCCTTCACATTCCTTGGCGAGGCACTGGGCCGCCGGGAGCGCGCGAAAAAGCTGAGCGACTACGCCCGGAAGACGATCGCGAAGATGTCGGCGATCGTTGAGGCCATACCGCCGCGGCAGAGGGCATCCGTCTATTATGCCGAAGCAGAGGACGGGCTCAGTACAGAGTGCCACGGATCCATGCACGTCGAGCTCATAGCGCTGGCAGGGGGACGCAACGTTCACCGCTGCCCGGCGAAGGACGTTTACGGCATGGAGAAGGTTTCCATGGAACAGGTGCTCCTCTACGACCCTCAGGTCATCCTCGTCTTCGAGCCCCTTTTTTTCAAGGGCGTTTTCTCCGATCCCAGGTGGCGGCAGATAAGAGCGGTCAAGGAGCGGAAGGTCTATCTCATACCGAGACAGCCCTTCAACTGGTTCGACCGCCCTCCGTCCTTCATGCGCCTGCTCGGCCTCAAGTGGCTGACGAACCTTCTCCATCCAGACCTTTATTCCGTGGACATCGTGAAGGAAACGCAGGCCTTTTTCCGTCTCTTTCTCGGCATCGACCTGACCGGCAGAGAGGCCCTCGAGATAATACACCCCCGGGGAGATGTCTCGGGGCGCGGGGCAGAGGTCACGGGTCACAGGCCGCACAGGACACGCTAGATAAGACCGATCAATGTGAATTCTCGAAAGAAATGCTTGACAGCGTTATTACCATATGTATATAACACTATATGATGATTGAAAGCGAAAATCCTGATGGACGCAACCCGGCGAGACAACAGGTGAACACGGGTACACCGGGTAATATTACGAGAACCGACCTTCAAAGGAGGTTGATCTCTTTATAACGCTACTCCTCTCATAATCCTTTCTATTGGGGATGTGGTCGTCGCGTGCATGTGGCCGGACGGCCATATCTCTTTTTGGGCTTTCTATTTGTTCACCGACCGGTGAACGTGTCATCGGTCTGTCAGCAGCCGGGCTCACCGGGATGGCCGCAGCACCCGCGCATTGTGACGATCTTCTTCGTGTTGTTGCGCAAAAGAAGCCACGCCTTTCGCCACAGTGGCATGTCGGCCTTGAGGTTCGTCAGGAAGGCCCGCGCACTCGGCCTGACATGATGGTGGTCGTGGTCCGTCACGGCTTACGTCTTATCACCGATGAGCGGCAGGACCCTGTCAACGTGGAAGTAGACGACAAAACGCTTCTCGTCCTTCTGCTCCTCCGGGATCCTGTATGTCTTGCGCCAGCGGAACTGCTCGATCTTCGCGGGGTCCGACTCTTCACGGATCTTCGTGAGATAGAGGCGCTTCCCCACGAAGGCGTTCTCCTTCGCCTCCGCGAAGATGTAGGCGGCATGGGGGTTCGACTGAAGGTTGGCGTGCGTCAAACGGTCCGTCATTATCCACACCGCCGTCTCCTCATCGACGAAATGGGGCCGGGAATAGACCGCCGCGTCAACGATGCCTTTCGCGTCCGCCGTGGCGAGAACGCCCCTTCCCAAAGTGTTCTCAAAATACTCGCTGAGCTTCATGGGCCCTCCTCTATTTCGTTATTGCCTGTTTTCCCATTATAGCAAAGAACCGGTCCTTTGGTATAGAATAACAGAAGGACATGATGGACGTACTACCGCAGAGGGTCGAACCCATCAGGGAGGGGCGGCCGGGCCGGGGGCCCGTGGCGTACTGGATGAGCCGCGACCAGCGCACCGCCGACAACTGGGCGCTCCTCTTCGCGCAGCAGGCGGCCCTTGAGCACAGCCTTCCCCTTCTGGTCATGTTCTGTCTTTCCGATTCGTTCCCCGGGGCCACATTGAGACAATACGGCTTTATGCTCCGCGGTCTTGAGAAGGTCTCCCGGTCCCTCGGAGCCCTCTCCATCCCCTTCTTTCTCCTTCCCGGAGAGCCGGTCGACACCCTGCCGGCATTCGTCGAACGCTCCAACATCTCCTTCCTTGTTACCGACTTCGATCCTCATCGCGTGAAGCAACAATGGAAGGAGGCAGTCGTCCGAAAGACAAGGATTCCCGTCTACGAGGTTGACGCCCACAATATCGTTCCCTGCCGCGCGGTTTCGGACAAGCGCGAATATGGCGCCCACACCATAAGGAGGAAGATACGGCATCTCCTGCCCGTCTTTCTGGACGACATGCCCGTCCTTCAAAGACACCCCTGGGACTCGGGATTCACGGGAAACGACTTTGACGCGAAAACCAACCTTGAGGCCTTAAGGACCGACCGCTCGGTGGAAGAGGTCGATTGGATCTTGCCGGGAGAAGACGAGGCACGCGTTGTGCTGCGGTCATTCATCGAGGGAAGACTCGACCGATACGGGACAGACAGGAACGACCCTGTCAGGGACTGCCAGTCGAACCTCTCGCCCTACCTTCATTTCGGACAGATATCGGCCCAGCGGGTGGCGCTCGAGATCAGGTATTGCCCTGCCCCCATTCCGCCGAAGGACGCCTTTCTCGAGGAGCACATCGTTCGCAGGGAGCTTGCCGACAACTACTGCCATTACACCCCGGACTATGACCGCTTCGAGGCCTTTCCTGAATGGGCGAAGAAGACCCTCAACGACCACAGGGCGGACAGGCGCCCCTATCTCTATTCCCTGCAGGAACTCGAGACCGCCCGGACCCATGACGAGCTCTGGAACGCCGCCCAGACAGAGATGACAAACAAGGGTAAGATGCACGGCTATCTGAGGATGTACTGGGCAAAGAAGATACTGGAATGGACGGCTTCCCCCGAAGAGGCGATAGCGGCGGCGGTCTATCTCAACGACCGGTATGAGCTTGACGGCCGAGACCCGAACGGGTACACGGGTATCGCCTGGAGCATCGGCGGGGTGCACGACAGACCCTGGGGGGAAAGGAATGTCTTTGGAAAAATCCGGTACATGAGTTATAATGGGTGCGCGTCGAAATTCAACGTGAAACGCTACATAGAGACGGTCAAGTCCGGCACCCGGGGCTAAAAGGGGGAGGGAGCAGGATATGGCGGGGAAAGTACCCATACCGAGTACTACACGAAAAGGGGCCGCAGACGTGGCAAAGCGGCTCAAGGCCTTCGACAGGAAAGAGTCCTTTGCGGTCCTGGCAACAAATGACCGCGGAAAACCCTACACTTCCCTGATTTCCTTCGCACTGACGCCCGACCTCAGACAGGTCATATTCGCGACGCCGAAGGGCACCCGGAAGTTCAGGAACCTGACGGGCACGAGGGACGTGGCCCTTTTGATCGACAACCGCTCCGATCAGAGGAAGGGCTTCGTTCAAACGCAGGCCATCACGGTCATCGGCACGGCAAGACCCGTCCGCCGGGGCAGGGCATGGCTGGAATACGCAGGGATCTTCCTGAAGAAACATCCTGAACTGGAGGACTTCCTGAACGCCTCGACGACGGCACTCGTCGTTGTCGACGTGACGAGCTGCGTCCACGTGGGTCATTTTCAGACCGTCACCGTGGCAGACTGGGTGAACAAGGAGAGTTAGAGAACCATGTGGAACTGGAAACCATTCTTTGAGGACGAAAGCATCAGCGTCTTTTGCGACCTCGACCAGATCGTCGACACCGAGGCTGACGAGGACGGCCTGTACGCATCGCCGGACTGCTACCGTCCCCTGCCCCTTCGCTTCGGCGTGTTTTTGTCCATCGTCCTTAAGAAGAAGGACGACATGGCGCGCTACCTCGAGGAGCGCAAGGCACGCTCCCTGCCCCTGAAGGGGTACAAATCATACCGCTATTCCCTCTGTCTCGCGGAGATAGACGCCCGCGACTTGCGCTGTCGCGTGCTACCCGCGGGAGACTACGACTCAAAAGACCGCGAACTCGGCGACAGCTGCATCATCACCGACATCACCCCGCCCATCCTCCCCGGCATAAACGACGAATGGAAACCCATACGCTCAAAACGCTCCCACCCCATGATCCGCTCCCTGGCAAAGATGTTTTTTCCGAAAGAATAGCGTTGGAACCGTTAGAATCGTTAGAGCCGCTCCAAGTGTTCTAACGGTTCCAACGTCTTTCCTTTCCATAACCCATCACCCATAGCCTGCCTTTCTGACCCGCCTTTTTCAAATTGACATCATTCCTTCCGTCGGGTTATATAGTGGGCATGATTGAACGGTATACGCGGGAACGGATGGCTCGGGTCTGGACGGATGAGAACAAGTACCGCACATGGCTCGACATAGAGATCCTCATCTGCGAGGCATATACGAAGCTCGGCCTCATCCCTGAAAAGGATATGAAAAACATCAGGGAGAAGGCGAATTTCGATGTGGCCAGAGTGCTTGAGATCGAAGAGCGGACACGCCATGACGTGGTTGCCTTTATCGAGAACGTCGCCGAATACGTCGGACCGTCCTCCAAGTATATCCACATGGGAGTCACATCGTCGGACATTCTGGACACGTCCTTTTCCTGCCTTCTCAACGAGGCGGCGGACATCCTCATCGAGGATATCATCGCGCTCATGGAGGTCCTCAAGGAAAAGGCCTACGCCTGCAAGGACATACCCGCCATCGGCAGGACCCACGGCATCCACGCCGAACCGGTGACCTTTGGCCTCAAGATAACCCATTTCTATGACGAGATGAAGCGGAACCTGGAAAGGATGACGGCCGCGAAGGAGCGCATCCGCCATGGAAAGATATCAGGTGCCGTCGGTACCTACGCGCATGTCCCGCCCTCTGTCGAGGAATTCGTCTGCGACGGGCTGGGCCTCAAGGTGTGTCCCATATCGTCACAGATCATTCCCCGCGACTACTACGCGGAGTTCTTCATGGCCGTAGCACTCACGGGCTCCACCATCGAACGGATGTCCATGGAGGTGCGCAACCTTCAGCGGACCGAGGTGGGCGAGGCGGAGGAATTCTTCCGCAAGGGACAGACAGGCTCTTCGGCGATGCCCCACAAGAGGAACCCCATCGCGTCCGAGAACCTGTGCGGCATGGCGCGGCTCCTCCATGGCTTTGCCGTGACGGCGATGGAAAACATCCCCCTGTGGCACGAAAGGGACATCAGCCATTCATCGGCGGAGCGCGTCATAGCCCCCGACGCCACCATCGCCCTCGATTATATGCTCGAAAGGGCAAAGAACCTCTTCAAGAACCTCCTTGTCTACCCCGAAAAGATGCAGAAGAACCTCGACATCACCCGCGGCCTCTATCACTCGGAGGCAATACTCATCGCCCTTATCAGGAAAGGTCTCACAAGGCAGGAGGCATACAAGGTCACCCAGGCAGTCGCCATGCGTTGCTACGAAGGCGGTCTCGATTTTCTCACGGAATTGAAGAAAGACGCCGAGCTCGCCAAACACCTGTCAGCGAAAGAGATCGAAGAAACCTGCACCAACGACCACTACTTCCGCCACATCGAAACGATTTTCAAGAGAGTGTACGGCTGAAAGACGGTTAGAACAGTTAGAGCCGTTGGAACCGTTAGAATCGAAGAAACCTGCACCAACGACCACTACTTCCGCCACATCGTAACGATTTTCAAGAGGGTGTACGAGTAAAGACGGTTAGAACAGTTAGAGCCGTTGGAACCGTTAGAATCGAAGAAACCTGCACCAACGACCACTACTTCCGCCACATAGACACGATCTTCAAGAAAGGGTACGGATAAAGACGGCTTGAACGGCTTGATGGACGGTACCAGGCCGGACCAAGGGTTTCTTCTTAACCCAACGTTCTTCCTGGATTCCGGCCTTCGCCGGAATGACGAGCGAACCAAAAAGGAAATGGACGATTATCAGCAATCTGCTAAAACGGTTCTAACGGCTCCAACTGTTCTAACGGTTTCTTTAACAAGCCGCTTTTACGTATCGTATGTGGAGGTCGTAAAGGATGCCGTCGATGAGCCTGTCTTCGTCGGGGTTCAGGTTGCCCTTTGTTCTTTCCTTCAGGATCTCTATGATCGTGATCGTCTGCTTTGCCAGGGGAAGGTTCGTATTCTTCTCGTTGCTGATCGGGTCCGGCAGCTCTCCGAGGCAGACCATTGCCGATGTGGAGAGCGAAAGTATGAAGGTAGAGAAGTTCAGTTCGGGGAAAAGATGCTCTTCCGCAGCCTCGCAGGTGCCCACTTCGTCCTGAACCTTTTTCTTGATATCATCCAAATCCGCCATTTAAGCCCCCTATAGGAGAGTATCGAGCTTTACCGGCGCGAAGAAAAGACCGTCGTCCCTTTTCACCTGGTAAAGGATGTAGTTCCTCTTGAGACCTTCTATCATGAAGGTGTCGAAATCCTTACGGTTTTTCACCGGGTTGTTGTTGATCCTGACGATGACGTCGCCCTTTTTAAGCCCCGACCTCATGGCTATGCCTCCGGGGAGAACCTTTACCACCACCGCACCGTCTTTGTCGCGGAGACGGTATTTCAATTTGGGGTACCCCGATATGTCGGAGACCTTCATGCCGCAGAGGACCTTGTCGATGGGCTGCGGCGCGTATTCCTCCATATCGGCCACCTCGATGTTGACGGTGTATTTCTTGCCACCGCGGGTGAGCCGAACCTGAAAGTTACTCCGCGACTTCACGGAACGAATGGCGACCTGAATCTTCAGTGACTCCCGAATCACCCTCCTGTTGATCTCCGTGATCCTGTCTCCCACATTGAACCCGTATTTCTCGGCAGGACTTCCCGGTATGACGCGCTCGACGAGAAGGTAGTTCTTCTTGTCCTCTTTCTGCCTACCGATGAAAAGACCGAGAATGGGCCGCGTCAACTTGCTTTCGGTGAATTCCGAAAGGATGGTCATCACATCGTCCATGGGAATGGCAAATCCTATCCCCTTGCCCTCGCCGTAGATCGCCGTGACGATGCCGATGGGAGCACCGTCGACGCCGAGAAGAGCGCCTCCGCTGTTGCCCGGGTTGATAGCGGCGTCTGTCTGGATGAGATTGGCGTAGACCTTGTTGTCAATCCTAAGATTACGCCCGAGGGCGCTTACGACCCCCAGGGATACGGAACTGGAGAGGCCGTAGGGGTTTCCGATGACTATCGCCCTCTCACCAACGCGGACCTTCCTGTCCCTGATCGTGAGATGGGGAAAATCCGCCTTATCGGACACGATCTTCAGGAGGGCGATATCATATTCCGGATCGCTTCCGAGCACGTAAGCCTCGTATTCCTTTCCGTTCATGAATTTAACCCTGATGTTTATCGCACGGGCTATGAGATGCTCGTTGGTGACAACGATGCCTTTGGGATCGAGGACCACGCCGGAGCCGATGTTCTCCACGAGTTCCTCCACTTCGTCCTCGCCGGAGAAGTACCTCTTGAAGAGCGATGGGGACGACTTCTTTTCCTCCGACTCGGTCTTGAGGAACTCCTCGGTCTTGATATTGACGATCGCCCGGCTCGCCATCTCAACGACATCGGCCACCCTGTCGTCCTGCTGGACCTGGGATTGCCGTTGCCCGAGGACAGTCCCGGAGCCAAAGAGACAAAACACGGCCAGGCTGAAGACCGATAACGACCAGCACAACCTGCTGACTCTCGCTTTCTGCCCGGACGATGGTTTTGCAGGTTTTGTCATCATAGACGATACCCGGCAGCCTGAAAAGATCTCGCGCAAAGGCCCCTTCTCCCTCAGGAACGACCCTCCGCGGACCTGCGGCGTTTCTTAATGAGCTTCTTCACCGAATCGAGGATGATGTGGGCGATCTCGTCCTTGCTCAGCCGCGGCACCTGTTTGGTGACCCCGGACCGGTCGATGATCGTCACCTCGTTCTCTTCGGAGCCGAACCCTATCCCCTGCTGGGCAACGTTGTTGGCAACGATAAGATCAAGGTCCTTTCTCCTCAACTTGTCGGTGGCGTGTTCGATGATATTCTCCGTCTCCGCGGCGAAACCCACGACTATCCTGTCCCCTTTCACCTTGCAGACCTCGGCTATAATATCGGGGTTCTTCTCGAATTCGATCGTCATGACGTTTGCATCGCCTTTCTTCTTGATCTTCTGGCAATTCTCGTTCCTGCACCTGAAATCGGCGACAGCGGCGGCCTTGATGACGACCGTGCAGCTTCCGTGATGCTCCATGACGGCGTCCCTCATCTCGCAGGCCGTGACGACACGCTTCACGGTGATGTCCGCACGGGGCACCTGGATGGACGTCTCGCCGGTGACGAGGACCACTTCGGCTCCGCGCCTGCGGGCCATCTTCGCTATGGCGTAGCCCATTTTCCCCGAAGACCTGTTGGTAATACAGCGAACGGGATCGATATACTCCGTCGTCGGTCCCGCCGTCACCAGGATGCGCTCGGAGCGCAGGTCTTTCTCGGTGAAGATATCCTCTATCCTTTCAACGATCTCCTCTATCGCCGGAAGACGCCCTTTGCCGTCTGTCCCGCAGGCAAGGTCGCCGCTTGCGGGCTCCATAATCTCGTACCCGGCCTCTTTCAGCTTCACGAGGTTCGCCTGGACCATCTTACTCGACCACATCTTGGTGTTCATGGAGGGCACGAAAAAGACGGGCACCGTCGTCGCCATGACCATGGTGGTGAGAAAATCATCCGCTATCCCGTTGGCTATCTTCCCTATGATATTTGCCGTGGCAGGAGCGATGACAAGAAGGTCGGCTATGTCGGAAAGGGCGATGTGTCCTATCTTGGAACCCCTGAAGAGCTCGAACATCTCGTGAATGACGGGATTCCCGGACAAGGTCTGGAAGGTCAGGGGTGTCACGAACTGCATGGCGTTCTTCGTCATGACAACATGGACGTTGGCGCCGCGCCTCGTGAGAAGCCTGATGAGCTCCGCCGTCTTGTATGCCGCGATTCCGCCGGTTATCCCGACAATGATCTCCTTATTCCGTAACATGCTGAATTGCGCGTCCATGATCTTAAATGTTGAGACCCAGTCTCCTTATGAACCTCGTAAAGAGATTCGCCTTGGGAACATAAACGGGAGAAACGATGTTGACCCTGCCGATCGCCTGTCCGTCCAACCTGACCACCAATTCCCCAAGCCTCTGCCCTTCCTTTATCTCTCCCTTTATCCGCTCGGGCAGGAGAACTTCCCGCGTGATGGCACCCTTTTTGTCGACTTCCATCGGGTAAAGGAAACTCTTCTCTGTCACTCCTTTCATTTTTCTGTATTTGCCGTCGACGAGAAAGATGTCCTGATCGACCATTTCCCCTTTTTTTACAACGTTCACCATTTTATACTGAGCAAAGGCCTTTTGCAACTTTTCCATGGTAAAGCTGTCCCGTATCTTCCCCGTGGGACTTCCCATGACGATCGCGATGAACCTTATGTCGCCCCGCCTGGCGGTGGCTACGATGTTAAAACCCGTCCGGGAGTAATACCCTGTTTTGAGGCCGTCGGCCCCGGCAAACTTCCCCAGGAGCTTGTTCGTATTCGTCAGCATGAACTTGCCGTCCCTGAAGGTGTCGTTCTGGATGGACGTCCACTCCATGATCCTGGGGTTCTTCAGGAGTTCGCGAGCGAGAATCGCAAGGTCGCTGCACGTGGTCAGGTCCTCTTTCTCCCCTTTTGCCGGGGGCAGGCCGTGTACCGTGTGAAACTCGGTGCCGGCAAGCCCCAGGGTCTTTGCCTGCGCGTTCATGAGGTTCACCATCTCGTCCTTGCTGCCAGCCACATACTCGCTTATGGCGTAGGCCGCGTCATTCCCCGAGGCGATTATCATCGCCTTCATGAGTTCCTCCAGGGTGAAAACCTCGCCCTCCTTCAGATAGACCTGGCTTCCGCCTATCTTCGAGGCCTCTTTCGAGATGGTCACCTTGTCCGTCAGCTTGATTCCGCCCGTCGCGAGCCTACCCATGACCACGTAGGCTACCATGAGCTTCGTTATGCTGGCGGGAGCCCGCCTTTCGTCGATGTTGCTGCCGTCTATCATCCTGCCGCCCTGGGCTTCAACAACGATAAAGGACCTGAAGGGAGGTTCTGCCTCCCTCGTCTGCCGGGCGGCGGCTTTCTTGGCCGAGGCGTGCTTGGCTGCGGCGTGAGCCGTATAATTGACGAGACACAGTGATATCACGATAAAGAGTACGAACAGTTTTCTCATATCCTCCGGGTTCCTTGCCTTACTTGCTTAATTTGTCCATGAACATTTTTATGAGGTCTATGGGCAGCGGGAAGACTATGGTCGAGTTCTTCTCCGTTGATATCTCTATCAGTGTCTGCAAATACCTCAACTGCAAAGCCATCGGGTTCTGGGAAAGGATCTCCGATGCCTGGGAGAGCTTTGCGGCCGCCTGGAATTCGCCTTCGGCGCTGATAACCTTCGCCCTTCTCTCACGCTCCGCCTCCGCCTGACGTGCAATAGCCCTTTGCATCTCCTGAGGAAGGTCTACATTCTTCACCTCCACGTTGGAGACTTTTATTCCCCAGGGCTCTGTATGCGTGTCGAGGATCTCCTGAAGCCTCTCGTTCAATTGCTCCCTGTGCGAAAGCAGGTCGTCGAGTTCGGCCTGACCCAGAACGCTCCTTAAGGTGGTCTGCGAAAGCTGGCTTGTTGCGTACAGAAAGTTCTCCACGTCGATAATAGCCTTTAAGGGGTCCACAACGCGGAAATAGACCACCGCGTTCACCTTGATGGAAACGTTGTCACGGGTTATGACGTCCTGGGGGGGTATGTCGAGAACGACGGTCCTCAGGCTCACCTTCACCATGCGGTCGATGATGGGGATGAGGATGATGAGGCCCGGTCCTTTCGGCATGCCGAGCACCCTGCCCAGTCTGAAAATCACGCCCCTTTCATACTCGTTCAGTATCTTGATGGCACTGAAAAGAAAGAATACGACGATAATGACGACAAACAGGATCGGAACCGAAAACATACTGCTACCCTCCTTTCTTCTTTACCTTGACGATGAGCCCCTCCACGGAGGTGACGACAACCTCGTCGCCTTCGCCTATCGCCTCGTCACTGCGGGCCTTCCAGAGTTCCCCGTGTACCATAACCTTTCCTGCGCCTCCGGCCGCAATGTCCGTCCGTGCCGTTCCCGTCTCGCCCTCGAGCCCCTCGGAGCCGGTCTTGACCCTGGACAACTGCGCCTTTACCGCAAAGGAAAGTATGCCGAAAACAAATATCGCCGATATGACAGCGACGATGAGGATGGTCGTGAAGGAGATGGCGAGCGGGCTGCCCGGAAGGTCAACGAGCATGACCGAGCCGATAACAACGGAGACGATGCCTGCAATACCCAGAAGCCCGTGGCTGACTATCTTGACCTCCAGGATAAAGAATACGATACCGAGGAGGATCAACGCAAGTCCGGCAAAGCTGATCGGTATCGCCTGAAAGGCATAGAGGGCCAGGATGAGCGAAATGCCCCCGATGACGCCGGGAAATATGGTGCCCGGGCTGTAGAACTCGAAAAGGATGCCGTAGATCCCGATCATCATGAGTATATACGCCACGTTGGGGTCGCTCACATAGGCAAGAAACCGGAATTTGAAAGGCATCGTGATCTCCGTCCTCTTCGCGTCCCTCGTGTGCAGCACAACCTTTCCCTTCCTGGTCTCCACGGTCTTCCCGTCTATCTGTGACAGGAGATCGTCCACGGAATCAGCCACAACATCGATGACATTTCCGGCAAGGGCTTCCTTCGCGGTTATCGAGATGCTTTCCGTGACCGCCTTTGCCGCGAAATCCACACTTCTTCCGCGCTTCGCCGCAATGCTCTTCGAATACGCTTCCGCGTCGCTGACCACCTTTTTCATCATCACTTCGTCGGCCTTGTCCTTGCCGATGCTGACAGGGTGAGCAGCGCCCGCGTTGGTGCCGGGAGCCATAGCCGCCACATGGGACGCCAGAAGGATGATGGCGCCCGCAGAGGCCGCCCGCGCCCCTGGTGGAGCGACATAGACGACGACGGGAACCGGTGCGTCCATTATCTCTTTTATGATATCCCGCATGGACGAATCGAGCCCCCCCGGTGTGTCGAGGAGGACTACAAGGGCCTCGGCATCCGCCTTGCCGGCCTTCTCGATGCACTCGCTGAGAAACCCCGAAACGGGCGGATTAATGGCCCCCTGTATGCGAACTGTGTACACATCTTTGGCGTAAGAGAGGGATGCGAAAAGAACGATTGCGCCGACAAGCGCACTAATCAGGGCTCGCTTCTTCATGGCTTTCCAAAGATCTCCTTCAGTCGCCTTTCGACGGGAGCCGGAACAAAACTGGAGACGGAACCCTGGAACGCGGCGACTTCCTTGATCGTTCTCGAACTGATGAAGAAGTAATCCTTGCTGGTCATCATGAAGAGAGTATCCATCCCGGGGTTGAGGGTCCTGTTGATGGATGCCATCTGAAACTCGTATTCAAAGTCGCTCATGGCCCTTAGACCCCTGATGACGAAGCGGGCGTTCACCCTTTTCACGTAATCGATGAGCAACCCGTCAAAGCTGTCGATGATGACATTGCTGTTCCCGTTTATGGACTGCTGGATAAGGTCCTTGCGCTCCTCGAATGTGAAAAGCCCCTGTTTCTCGATGTTGTAGGCAATGGCGATTATGACCTTGTCGAAAAGCTCGAGTCCCCTTGTGAGGATGTCGAGATGGCCGAAGGTTACGGGGTCAAACGAACCGGGGTACACTGCGAGCGCCTGTTTCATGGTTTCTCCTTAAACACCGGGGGTTTTTGGGTTTCTGAACAGGGAAATCATCGTGTCGCCGTATTTCCTCGTCCTTGCGCCTTCGAGCCCTTCAAAAAGGGACAAGCAGTCGCTTTCACGCCTGGAGTACTCGGCTATGGTGATTGTATCGGAATTCCGGAGCGAATGTTCATCAAGAAGTGTCATTGTGCGCGTCACATATCCCATTTCGTAAGGAGGATCCATAAAGATCACATCGTACATGCACTTCCTGCCATAGAGCGAAGGGACTGCATATCTTACATCCATATGTAACACCTGGCAATACTTATTTAATCCCGTCCTGGCAAGGTTCTTCCCGATGAGGTCCGTCATCTTCCTGTTCGCCTCCACGAGTGTCGCCGAGGCCGCCCCCCGGCTTAAGGCCTCTATGGAGAAGGAGCCGGAGCCGGCAAAAAGATCGAGGACAGACAGGCCTTCCACATCGCCGATCATGTTGAAGAGGGCCTCCCTTACCTTGGATGACGTGTACCGGGCCACAGCTCCCGGCAGGACGGTTATAGACATCCCCTTAAGCCTTCCTCCCGTTATGCGTATCGTCGCCATCGGTCCTACCCGAAGAGCGCCTTCGTTACGCCGGCTATTCTTTCCATGCCCTTTATCTCATGGGCAGCGAGGTACAGTAACGTCAGGGTCTTATCCCCGTAGGTCTGCTTCAGTTCTTCGATATAGTGTTCCTGCATGGTCTTGCGGAGGCGGTGAAACTCGCAGTCGGCCTCCTCAACCACGTTGTTGATGACTATGTTTTCAACGGCAAGCCGGTTCTGCTCCAGTTCGCCGATGACCCGGTTCGTCATCTTCACACCAAGGGCCTCGGGGATGGTGACGATGAGGTATTTGACCGACCCCCCGTCCCTGATGAACTCCACGATACGCTCCGAAAGGGCCTCCCAGCCGGCGATTATCTCAAGGAGCGTCTTCTTCGATTCCTTGAGGCGCATCGTATCCTTCACTTTTTCGATATAGCCGTACATGTTCATGTAGAACTTCGTTGCCGCCTCCATGTGGGAAAGGAAAAGCTGGGGAAGCTTGAGGAGCCTCAGCGTATGCCCTGCGGGGGCCGTGTCCCAGACAACGACGTCGTAGCTTCCGCCTTCGACGAGTTCCATGATGAAGTTGAGCATGTACTCTTCTTCGATCCCGGGAGCGGTGCCGATGTACTCGACGAAATCGTAATCGACACTGGCAAAAGAAGAGACGACCTCGTAGATCTCCGGCCCGAAACGTTCCTTCCACCGTGCAAGGACGATGTCGGATGATACCTCCAGTCCGTAGAGCTCAAGGGTATCGTCTATCCTTGTTTCGCTGTCGCCTATATCCTTTTCGAAGATGTCGGAAAGCGATGGGGCCGGGTCACTCGTGATAATGAGCACCTTCCTGCCTTCCTGTGCCAGTTTCAGGGCGATCGCCGACGCACACGTCGTCTTGCCGACCCCGCCCTTGCCGCCGATCATGATAAGCTTGACCCCCGCGCCGTCAATACCGGTAAGTCCCATAGGCGAACATAATACCACGTTTGTCAGGGGGATGAAAGGAAAGACGGGGAGGACCGGAGGGGGAGAGCCATTTGAGGCAAGGGACCGTTGCGGGTTGCGGGTTGCGAGTCAAAGACCAAAGATGAACAGCTCTCCTGTGCCTCAGCACCTGGTTCCTGGCCTGAGACCTGAAACCTGAGACCTGAGACCGTCTCTTACTCTTCTTCCCGGCCCGTGAACATTGCCTTTGTGTGGGAGAAGGGGGTTTTGCCCAGGGTTGCCATGTAGAGGTGGACGATGAGATAAATGAGGAAGATGTAACCCACGACCACGTGGATGGCATCGAGGACACGGATACCGCCCATGGCGCGGATGATTCCGTAGAAATCCATTATGTTGCCGAAGACTATCCCCGTGATGATGATGAGCGGCATAGCGACGATCATGATGAAGGAATAGGCAAGTTTCTGCAGGGCGTTGAACCTGGATTCCGGCGAGGGTGCGAATGGATTGTCGCTGCCCCGGAAAAGGCCGTGGATGTAGTAGGCGAGTTGACCGGGAATGGACCGTATGTCCCTGGGAGAAATGATGTAATGCTTCGTAAAGCCGCCCACAATAACGTATGCGGCGATCCAGAAGAGAAAGAATACGGTCAGGACGTACCCTGCATACTTGTGCAGGGCCACCACCAGCCCGTAGTCGGGTATGATGACAAGGTCCGTGAAGCGCAGCTGCGCCCCCGTCACGACAAGGACAAAGATGAGAAGGGCGTTTGCCCAGTGCCAGATACGGATAGGGAGAGGATGAAGGGGGACAGCGTTTCTTGTCATCGTCTGAACACCACCCTGAGGACTATATGGATGCAAACAAAAAACAACACCGCAACAGAGAGAAAGACCCCGACGATGTCGATCCATTTGAACCCCAGTTCCTTTACGATCTCGCCGCGCGCCTCGCCTCGTGCACCGACAAGCGCCTTTATGTCGCTCCACCGCGCCTTCGTCTCACCGAGGAGGAAAAAATTAAGTGCGATCGAAGACGGCATGGCTGCAAGAACCGTCCCTTTCACCGGCATGTAGGAGAGTCCCTCCGCCTCCGGCAACACGAGGTACATGGATTGATAGAAGGGCGCGGCATTGGAGTGGCAGGTCGTACAGACCTTGTCCTTCTTCTGCACCTGCGAATAGTCGTGGTGGATATCGGTGACAACGATGGAGCCTTCGACCCTTACCGCGCCTTTCGTCATCCTTCCCAGTTCTTCGAAGAAGGGTACGATCTCCGAGGAGACGATCCGGTCGTCGCCGTTCACGTCGATAAGGTCCCTGGTCCGTTTCGTTCCTCCGAAGGCGGCTATGATATCCTCGCGCGTAAGGCGCCTCTTGCCGTCCTTTCCATCGATATTAATGTTGAAAACCATGCTTTTCCTGGAGGCCGGGCTGTGACAGGTGGAACACTCGAGAGACATGAAATGGAGTTCTGCGTGGGGAAGCCACCGGTGCTGCTTCATGTAGTCCCCGTGGCAGCGCACGCAGACGGCCACGCGTTCGGCTGTGCCCAGTTCCCGGTATGTCTTCACCTTGTGTGGATCGTGGCAATCAGTGCATCTTGCCGCCCCTCCCTTCGCATGCTTCGTCCCTTTGTACACATTGTAGACTTTTTCGTGGCATTTCGCGCAGGCATGATCGTCGATCCGCTTCTGCGACACGTGACAGTCGGAGCACGCCACTCCGCCCTTCCCGTGCGCGGTAAGGCCATAGAGATCGACGATGGGCAGACGGGGGATGACGCTGTGGGGATCGAGGGCCAGGCTGAACCTCTGTCCCCGGGCATTGACCTCCAGTGTCGCCTTGTGGAACACCTTGTTCTCCACATGACAGCCGTTGCAGGATATGGCTGTCGGGCCAACGGCATGAGAACTGCCGGTCGCGGAGTAGAGCCTTCTTATCCTGTAGCCTTCTCCTACCACCGACTGGGCATGAACAAGAAAATCCTTCCACTCCCTTTCATCGACGAACCCATTCCCATCCCTGTCAAGGGTGTCCCGGGTGATAGACTCTTTCAAATCTACCTTGACGTCTATGTGTCCCTGTGCGTTCTTCGCATGGCATCCGATACAATTCATTTCCGCGAGGTGTTTTCGCGCCGAAGGGAGCTTCTTGTGGCTCACCGACCCGTGGCAGGCAACGCACTTCTTCGCTTCTCCCCGTGGTGCATGCACGTTATGGCAGGACTTGCATTTCAGGCCTTTGCCGGCATGGATGCTCGCCTCATGCTGCTTCACAGCCTCCCCGTGACACGACGCACACTCCGGCTTCTTCAGCTTCTCCGGGTGGGGCAGGTCCTTCGCGTCACTGTGGCAGGTAGTACATTTTAGCTTACCGTGGTCCGCCTTCTGGTATTTCTCGTGACAATCAACGCACTCCTGCGCCGTGACACACAACGGAAAGAAGAAAAGGAACAGTATCGCTGCGAGGAAAAGACGTCTCATTGCTTTGTTCACTCCGCTGTATAATACCTCCAACAGACTTCAAATGCAATCATCACACCCTGATTCTTTGCGATTTCCCCTCTATATTTCTCTCCTCCTGCCGATAATACATCATAGCCCGCCCGGGGCATTAGAGGACCTATGGCCGAACTCTCCCAATCCGATCTCGACGCACTCTTTGCCGACCTCGAACCCGCCGGGACAGAACAACCCGCCCCGCAGACCGACGCCGCACAGGCACAGACCCAACAAACCGACCTCGACAAGCTGATGGCCGACCTCGAAGCGCTGGGTGTCAACACCACGCCGGAACCCGAGGAAGCCGCACCCGTCAGCTCCCTCCCGGACAGCGAAAGTCTCTCCCAGGATCAGATCGACGCCCTCCTGAAGGAGTTGCTAGGGTAGAAACAGGTCTCAGGTTTCAGAAAGAAAACCATACTCCGGAAGTGACCCTGTGGGTGGTCAGTGCCCGATATCCAGAAGGTGCTCCAGTTCTTCGATGAAGCCTCTCTGGCCCTTGAGGATCTTTGTCCTTGCCGACGGGATGTCGAACCAGGCGGCCCTGTCTGCTTCGGGGAATTCGGCCGTTTTGCCTGAACGCAGCGGCCATTCCATGGAGAAAAGGTTGCTTTTCATCTCCGCGGGGTCGCAGTCGCCCTCGAAGGCCCAGACGGCTATCACTTTTCCGCTCGGCTGCCTGAGCGGCCGCAGGGCGACAAACTCGGCTTCCGCCGGGAATCCCGTTTCCTCCTCGAATTCCCGTATGGCCGCCAGGAGTTCGTCCTCGCCAGGAGCGATCAGCCCTTTCGGAATGCTCCAGGCCCCATCATCCTTCCCGGACCAGAGGGGCCCCCCGGGATGGATAAGCAGGACCTCCAATGCACCCCCGCGCCGGCGATACATCAACAACCCCGCACTCCTTTTCCCGTCCCGGGCAGTCACATTGGTCTCCTCTATCCCATATTGTAGCTGAAAACAATCGGGTCATCCAGCAGAGAAGGACAACATAGGCATCCCTCTCCACTCTGTTCTTAACGTTCAAACGGCTCAAGCCGTCTCTCTACTTCCTCATCCTCCAGAAGAGGAAGAAACCGAACATGGTGGCGAAGGCTATGATAAGGATGATCCAGAACGCGTAAGGATGGTGCTGGACAGGAATCGCGACGTTCATCGAAAAAGCGCTGACGACGAAGGTGGGGACCATGATGGCGATGGTTATCATGGTGAGCTTCTTCATGAGGATGTTGAGGTTGTTGTTCACGATGGAGACCCTGGCATCCATCATGCTGGCAAGAATGTTGGAATAGATCTCCGCCTGTTTGTAGCACTGGGCGTTCTCGATGGTGATGTCGTCAAGGAGTTCCGTATCATCAACGGTGAACCCGATGCGCTGCGTGTATATCTTCATTTTCTCGATGAGGACGGAATTGGAGTTGATCGCGTTCTGATAATACACAAGACTCTTCTCCAGTGCGAAGAGGTTGAGGAGATACGTGTTCTCCATGGAGGTGCTGATCTTCTCACCCAGTTCCTCGGAGACCATGTCGATGACCCTCAGGTGCTCCAGGAACCGGAAGATGCTGTAGTTGACTATCTTCAGCATTGTCTCGGCAAGACGGCTGACACGGGCAAAGGTCTTGCTGTCGAAGATGGGGAGATCTTCCGCCATGACTATGACGAGCTTGTTCTCGAAAAGGAACATGCCCATGGATGAAACGAGGAACTCGAAGGCGTGCTCGGCCTGATAATTGACGGGCACCTTGAGGATGATGCCCACATGGTTCGACTCGATCTCGATACGGGAGAGCTCGTCGGGGTCAAGGGCTGACTGGAGGGTATGCTCGTCTATCTGGTCCTGCTCGATGAGATAGCGTCTCTCGTTCTCATCGGGGTTGATGTAGACGGCTATGTTCCCATCGGCCCCGACGCATTCCGTTACTCGTGAATCCACTATGTTGTGGAGCTTTAGCATGCGACATACCGTTCGTATTTGGATTGGTACATAATGTATCCCATCTTGCCCGAAAAAGCACCGAAATTCTCAACAAAAGATCGCACATCCGGGGAAGCACCCGTACACCCTGCCTCAAGTGTGACACAGGACATTGACTGCATGGAAACATGGTGTTATAAAACGTCATGTTCCATATCAAGGAGGTGACCCGATGAAAAGACTTTTTCTCGCATCTATCCTGATGGCCCTCATCGCCGCCGCGGTCATTTTGCCGTCGGCAACAGCGATCGCCTCGTCCTGTCGCGAGAACTGCCTATCCGATTGCTGCACCGATTCCAGGTGCACCAAGGAAAAGGAGGCCAGGTGCTACCAGGATTGCCTGAGGGATTGTGAGAGCACGGCCACTCAGCCGAAAACGGACAGCTCCACCAAGCCCCCCAGGTGATCGAAAAGGACCGGTGCCCCCTTCACGGGCGGGCACTGGTCCCGGATATCCCTGCCGACGACAGAGCTCCTACTTCTTCCTGACGCTGTAAAAGACGCCCGTGCCGCCGAATATGGCCAGTTCGCCGAGTTCATCCTCGATCCTCAAGAGCTGATTGTACTTCGCAATCCTCTCACTTCTTGAGGCTGATCCCGTCTTGATCTGACCCACGTTGGTCGCGACGGCCAGATCCGCTATGAAGGTGTCCTCGGTCTCGCCGGAGCGGTGTGAGATGACACAGGTGTAACCCGCCCGCTTGGCCATCTCTATGGTCGTCAGCGTTTCCGTGACGGTGCCGATCTGATTGAGCTTGATGAGGATGCTGTTGGCTATCCCCTTCCGGATACCTTCGGCGAATATGGTCGGGTTCGTCACGAAGATGTCGTCCCCGATGATCTGAATAATGGAAGCACACCGGTCCGTGAACTGCTTCCAGCCTTTCCAGTCATTCTGGGCGAACCCGTCCTCTATGGAGACGATGGGGTATTTCTTCACGATCGCCTCGTAGAAATCCACCAGTTTGCCGGCATCCCATACATTGCCGTCAATGTGGTACTTTCCCTTCTTGTAGAGTTCGCTCGCGGCAACGTCAAGGGCCAGGAAAACATCCTTTCCCGCCTTGAAACCGGCTTTGGATATTGCCTTTATTAGTGTGTCAAGGGCTTCCGTGGTGGATTGTATCTGCGGGGCGAAGCCGCCCTCGTCACCGACGCCAGTCGAGTATCCCTTGTCCTTCAGGATGCCCTTGAGGGCGTGGAATACCTCGGCACCCATCCTCAGGGCTTCGCTGAAGGTCGGCGCCCCGGCGGGGACGATCATGAACTCCTGGACATCAAGGGAGTTCTGGGCATGGGCGCCGCCGTTGATGACGTTCATCATGGGAACGGGAATCTCTCGCCCCCTGATCCCCCCGATGTACTGGTACAGCTCAACCCCGAGAAAATCGGCCGCTGCCCGCGTGACAGCCATCGAAACGCCCAGTGTGGCGTTGGCGCCGAGGTTGCTCTTGTTCTCCGTGCCGTCGGCATCGACAAGGACCTTGTCGATATAGGCCTGGTCAAGGGCATCGAGCCCCTCCACTTCGGGTGCGATGACGTTGTTCACGTTCTCTACAGCCTTTTTCACCCCCTTGCCCTTGTACCTCTTCGCGTCACCGTCGCGCAGCTCCAGGGCCTCCCTTTCACCGGTGGAGGCACCGGAGGGTACCATCGCGCGGCCCATCGCACCGCTTTCGAGGACAACCTCGACCTCTACGGTGGGATTTCCCCTGCTATCCAGTATTTCCCTCGCGTACACATCGTATATCGTTGACATGAGAACCTCCTTGTTTTGTAAGGGGACCGGCCTCACAAACACCGGCCGATATGAGTGCAGGATACCACAGGAGTCGATATCCTTCAATGGTCATACACTGTTACGAACGGGGCGGCCCCCCGGAACACGGCCTTTCGCGCCCGGTCTCAAAAGGGTTTGCAAACCACCGGATATCGGATATATACTCTTTCATACGATCAGGTGTGTCCATTTGAAAGGAGGTGACGGCATGGCCAGAAAGACCATGGTTTATTTTCTCATCGCAGTGATGTTCCTCATCGGCATCGCCCCCCGTGTCGATGCCGCATTTCTCCCCTCGGAGACGATCGGCATCCCCGCGGCGCAAAGGGACGCCGACATTCAGAAGATACAGGCGGCCCTGGAGATGAAGCTCGTAAGGCAGAGGCTTCTTGACCTGGGTTTCTCTCCGGAAGAGATCTCGTCCCGGGTCTCGGAGATGACGGACGCGCAGATCCAGAGTTTCGCCCGGAAGCTTGACGATCTGAGAGTGGGCAAGGATAGCGGACTTGGTATCGTCATAGCCGTTCTCGTTATCATATTGCTCGTCATTCTCATTATCAATCTCACCACGGGCAAGAAGGTCGTGGTGACCCAATAGCAGAGCATTCGCGACAAGAGGGCCACGGGGCGCCGATCGGCCGCCCCGGGGCCGCACGCATCCCCGTGAAGATCCTGCCGTTTCTGTGCGCCCTTATCCTTCTCTTCTGTGGCTGCGCCTCCGGACCCACCCCGCTGCCCGAAGGGTCGAAGGTCCTTTCCGGTGTTCCCTTCTTTCCCCAGGAGGACTATCAGTGTGGTCCGGCGGCCCTCGCGACCGTCATGAACTACTGGTATGCCCGCGGCGGCAGCCCCGTCAGGACCGGCGTCGATGAAATAGCGCAGGCCATCTACAGCCCCGGGGCGCGGGGTGTCCTGCCCACGGACCTCGAGAACTACCCGGGGAAGAAGGGTTTCGTGACGGAAAAGTTCACAGGTTCCATAAGCCGCCTGCGCGAGGACATCGACAGGGGTATCCCCGTCATCCTTCTTGTCGACTATGGCCTGTCCATCTATCGGCTCGATCACTTCCTGGTGGCGACCGGCTACACCGGTGACGGCATCGTCGTCAATTCGGGCCGTAAGGAAAGACAGATCGTCTCGAATTCCGATCTGGAGAAAGTATGGAAAAGAACAGGCTACTGGGCGCTGCGGCTCTTTCCCTCCTGACGGCGGGCATCCTCTTCTGCCTTTGTTCCTGCAGTCTACCGAGGATACTCGTCCTCAACGACCCCCTGACACCGCAGGAGCACGTCAATCTTGGGGTGACCTACGAGAGATCGGGAGAACTCGACGAGGCGCTGAAGGAATATGACAGAGCCTCGAGGAGCCTGCCCATCGCCTACCTCTACATGGGCAACGTTTTCTTCCGGAAGAAGGAGTTCGCGAAGGCTGAGGAGTACTACCGTGAGGCGATCGACAGGACCGGCAACCCGGCGGCATACAACAACCTCGCCTGGCTATACTACACAACAGACAAAAACCCCGATGAGGCGGAAAGGCTCGCACGAAAGGCCATCGAACTCGCCCCGGACAAAGAGGAATTCAGAGACACCCTCATGAAGATAAAGGAGAGAAAGAGCGATACGGAGCCAAAATAGGTCCTATCAGTCCTATACGTCCCATAGATCCTATGCCGTGTCCTATCGGTCCTATTAGAAAAAGATCACAGGTGACCACCATGAAACCAGACAACATCTTCTCCCACATCCCGTCCGACATCCCCGATGAGATATTCGAGACCATCGCTGCGGGCGGGGCAGTCAGGATCGAAAGGATCATCTCCCGGGGCCAGGTGACACCGCCAGGCTCCTGGTACGACGAGGAGCTCAGCGAATGGGTCATTCTCCTCAAGGGAAGCGCCGGCATCCTCTTCGAGGGGGAGGCAAACGCCATCACCCTTCTTCCGGGAGACCACATCCTCATCCCCCCGCATCGGCGCCACAGGGTGACAGGGACCGACGACAGGGAGCCCACGATATGGGTGGCGGTGTATTTCGCCTGACACCACAAGACGCATACGAGCACCAAGACTCCCGCTGTTGCAGAAAGGATCTCTTATCAGGTATATTTTCAGCCATGGAAGATGAATACACACGGGAACGCGCCCTTGAAATGCTTGGCGTGACTGACGGAGCACGCGAAGAACTGTACAGGCATGCCGATGTGATACGGAAGAACCACATGGGAGATGAGGTCTACATCAGGGGAATAATCGAGTTCTCCAACATATGCGTCAATGACTGCCTCTACTGCGGGATACGGGCCTCCAACAAGAACGTCGCCCGGTACGTGATGTCCCCCGACGAGATACTGGCGATAGCCGGTACGATGGGCCGCTTCCGGCAGACCACCGTTGTCCTTCAATCAGGCGAGACGCCGGGGCTCGCCGATGAAAAGCTGGGGGTCCTCATAAGACGGATCAAGGACGCAACCGGGCTCGCCGTTACCGTCTCCGTGGGCAACAGATCCCTCGAAACGTACCGCTACTGGCGTGAGTGCGGCATGGACCGGTATTTCCTCCGTTTCGAGACATCGGACCCGGCGCTCTTCGCGCGCCTCCATCCGGGGTCGAACCTCTACGACAGGCTGCGCTGCATCGAACACCTCAAGGGCCTCGGCGTCCAGACAGGAAGCGGCTTCATGATAGGACTCCCGGGAGAGACCGTGGAAGTGCTGGCGGACAACATCCTCCTGTGCCGCCGTCTCGACCTCGACATGATCGGGATCGGTCCCTTCATCCCCCACCCCGATACCCCTCTGTGCGGCACGAGGAACGCCTATCATGACGACCCCGACATGTTCTTCAGGGCCCTCGCGGCGCTGCGCATATTCAATCCCGATGCCCACATACCGGCCACTACGGCCTTCGACGCCGTCTTTCCCGGTAAGGGGCGGAACCTAGCCCTCAAAAGGGGAGCGAACGTCTTCATGCCCAATATCACTCCCGTCCGCTACAAGAAGGAGTACCTTCTCTATCCGGGAAAACCTTCTGTGGATGACGAACCCGAGGAATGCACGACCGCGGCGATAGCGCGGATTGAATCCCTGGGAAGAAGAGTGGGACGAGGTCCCGGTCACTCCTTCAAGAGAAGGGAGTAACCGGGACAGAAGTGATCCTTAAACGTATTTGCCGGCGATATAATTGCTCAAATGCTCGATGAGCATATCCTTCTCGGATATGATCGATTTGACCACATCGCCGATGGAGATGAGGCCGACGAACTTGTCGCTGTCGAATACGGGCACGTGCCTGATGCGTTTCGCAGTTATGAGGACCATGCAGTCCTCGACGTTCGTCTCCGGCTTCACCGTAAACATCCTGTCGGCGGGGGTCATGATCTCGGACACCTTGGTCTGGGCCGAGGTCTTTCCCTTGAGGATGATCTTCCGGGCGTAGTCCCTCTCGGAGATTATCCCGTGCACCTTCCCTTTGTCATCGATGACCATCAGGGCGCCGACCTCTTTCTCACCCATGAGTTTCAACGCATCGAAAACGGTCTTGTTCGGCCCGATGGACCAGATATCCTTCTTCTTCTCCTTGAGCATGTCCTTTGCAGTCTTCATAGCTCTAAGCCCCCTTGTCTTTTTCTAATGACCCCTGTGCAGATCCAAGCCCATATTGCTAAAGTATATAGTCAAAGCCCGGGGCAGGCAAGCGCATTCTGGCGCCGGCTGCAAAAACAAGGGTCCTGCTCTCCCGCTTCGAGTCTCTTGAGCCGCGCTGGAGAGGATCATCCACGCTTCGCACGGTGCCCGGGCACTTTCAGTCGTTGTTCTCCATGACCCCGCCGGCCTCCGGGAAGGGCTTCAGCGCCCGGTCGAGAATGCCCATGACGTAGGCGATGAGCACTCCGTAGTTGACGATGGGGACCCCGGCGTGCCTCGCCACCATGAGGCGGTGGAGCATTTCCTTACGGTTTATCATGCAGGCGCCGCAATGTATGATCAGCTTGTACCCCGACAGGTCCTTCGGCAGTTCGGGACCGCTCACCCACGTGTAATCCAGGGGTCCGCCGACAAGCTGGTTAAGCCATCTCGGTATCTTCACCGTGCCGATGTCGTCTTCGACGCGATGGTGCGTGCAGGCCTCGGAAACAAGCACCCTGTCCCCGGGGACAAGGTGCTCTACTGCCTTCGCACCCTTCGCGAGCGTCGCGAGGTCTCCCTTGTGCCGGGCGAAGAGTATCGAGAAGGAGGTCATGGGAACGTCCTTCGGGGTATCGGCGGCGACCTTCAGGAACGCCTGGGAATCGGTGACGACAAGACGAGGCTTTTCCTTGAGCTTCGCCAGCGCCCCTTTGAGCTCCCGCTCCTTCACCACGTAGGCCATGGCGTCGTTGTCCAGGATGTCACGGATGGTCTGGACCTGGGGAAGGATGAGCCTCCCCTTCGGCGCCGCGAGGTCGATGGGCACGACGAGCACGACCGTATCACCGGGAGATATGAGGTCCCCCAGGATGGTCGGGGCCATGAAGTCCTTCGGTGCCTCCCTGATCATGGCCATCTTCAATTCGTCGATGCCCAGGCGGGTAAGCGCACTCACGGCAACGACGGGCAGTCCCCGGCCGGGGAAGACCTCCTCCGTCCCGAACCCCGGATAGAGGTCCGTCTTGTTGACAACGATGATGACGGGGACCTTGTTCTCGCGGGCCTTTTCCATGACCTCTTCCTCGAGTTGCCCGGCGCCGGCGGCGGGGTCGACTACAAGGAGCATGAGGTCCGTCCTGCCAAGGACGCCAAGGGCCTTTTCGATGCGGAGCCTTCCCAGCTCGCCCACGTCGTCGATACCCGCCGTGTCTATGATGACGACGGGGCCGATGGGGAGTATCTCCATCGACTTGTAGACGGGGTCTGTCGTGGTCCCGGGGACATCGGAGACGATGGCGATGTCCTGGTTCGTCAGAGCGTTTATGAGGCTCGACTTGCCGGCGTTTCTCCTGCCGAAGATGGCGATGTGGAGCCTGCTTCCCCTGGGTGCCTGATTGAGTGTCGTGTCCGTCACGCCTGTCCTTCCCTTTTCTTTTTCACCTTTTTCGACCCCGCTATGCCCGGCCTTGTCAACTCACGGGCCTCAAATATGGCCCCGATCTCCTCCGCTGAGAACCACCCGGACTCGACAGCGGCCTCGCCGATCGTCTTTCCCTTTTCGCGGGCCGCCCGTGAGAGCTCGCCGGCCCTTTCGTGACCGATGTACGGTGCAAGCGCCGTGGCAAGACAGAGGCTCTCTTCAAGCCACCGCCTGCAGCGCCCCTCATCCGCCTGTACCCCTTCAACCAGGTGCGTGCGGAAGATGGAAATTGCGTTTGTGAGAAGCCTGAGCTCCGTAAGCAGGTTGAAGGCTATAAGGGGCAAGAACGCGTTGAGTTCGAGCTGCCCCGACAATGCCGCGAGGGTAATGGCATGGTCCAGGCTCATGACCTGAAAGGCAACGCTCGTCGCCATCTCCGCGATGACGGGGTTCACCTTGTCGGGCATGATGGACGAACCCTCCTGGAGAGCGGGCAGCCTTATCTCGGCAATGCCGCCTCCCGGCCCCATCGACAGGAGGCGCATATCCGAGGACACCTTGGCGAGATTGACGGCGGCAGCCTTCACAAGCCCCGAGACCTCGGCAAAGACATCGGCGTTCTGCGTAATGTCGACCATGTTCTCCGCCCGGGCGATGCCGAGGCCCGTGATGTCCTGCAGCGCATCGATCGCCGCGTAGATGTATTCACGTTTCGCGTTGAGGCCCGTGCCCACGGCCGTGCCGCCGAGATTGACCTGCCGCAGGCGCTCCTCCACCTTGAAAAGTCGCCACCTGTCGCGGGCAAAGGCCTCCGCGAAGGCCCCGAACTCCTGCCCCAAAGTGATGGGGACGGCGTCCTGCATCTCGGTCCGCCCGAGTTTGAGGATGCCGGCAAACTCCTGCTCCTTCTTCTGCAGGGCCCCCTGAAGGCTGGCTATCGTTTCGGAAAGTGCAATGACGAGCCTCACTGCCGCGACTTTCACGGCCGTCGGATAGACATCGTTGGTGGATTGGGAAAGGTTGACGTGGCCCAAAGGGCTTACAATACCGTAATCCCCTCTTTGCCCGCCGAGGATCTCTATGGCGCGGTTGGCCAGGACCTCGTTCATGTTCATGTTCGTCGATGTCCCCGCCCCTCCCTGCAGGGCGTCCACCACGAACTGGTCCGCAAGGGCGCCCCCGGCCACCTCTTTCGCGGCCGCAATGATCGCCTCGCCGCACCCGGCATCGATAAGGCCCGCCCGCATATTGGCGATGGCACATGCCTGTTTCACCTCGGCGAGGGCAACGATCAGTTCGCGGGGAATGAGGAAGGAAGAAACGGGGAAGTTTCGAAGCGCCCTTAAGGTGTGGATGCCATAATATACTCCGGCTGGCACCTCCATCTCGCCCAGAAGATCGCGCTCGATCCTGACGTCACCCATAGTTCTTTGTTATAAACCGGCAGGAAAAAACAATCAAGCAAACTCCTCGAAGACCATTTTGACCCAGGTCAATTTCACTTTGGACATTCTGTTCTATACAATTATAGTAAGGAGGGCAGAACATGACAGAGAATTTCATACCCACAGGAAGCGAGACCAAGGCGTTCACGCTCGGGGACCTCGCCGTTTACCAGGAGCATTCCGTCGTGAGCCGCGAGATCATCCGCAAACCCGCGGGCACGATGACGGTTTTCGCCTTCGACGAGGGCGAGGGCCTGAGCGAACATACCGCTCCCTTTGATGCGGCCGTGTATATCATTGAAGGCGAGGCGGAGATAACCATCGACGGCAAACCTTACTCCGTGAGAGGCGGGGAGATGATCATAATGCCGGCGAACAAGCCTCACGCTCTCCGGGCCGTCACCCGATACAAGATGCTCCTCGTGATGATCCGGTAGGGTGGCCTCCCGCCCCGGCAGGGGGCCCCGGTGTGAATGCCGCTACTGAAGCAGTATCAGCAGGGGGACGAATATCATGCCCAGGATGATGGAAAAGGATATGAGGCTCGCCGCAAATTCCATATCCAGGTTCTCGAGGAAGGAGTAGGTGAGTGTCGTGTAGCCGACCGGGGCTGCGGCCCCTATCATCACGATCGACCGGTTGAGCCCCTCGAGCCCGAAAAGACCGGCGAGCAGGAACCCAAGGGCGAAGCCTACGATCATCCTGGTGAAGGTCGCCCAAAAGACGGGAACCATCCTTGTCATCCTGGGGCTGAAATACAGGCCCAGGGCCAGCATGACAAGGGGCGTCATCATCCATCCGACCATATGCAGAAAGTCGTTGATGAAGAAAGGGATCCTGATCTTCATGAGGTTGAGCGCAACCGCGATCACGAGCGCCCACATGGGGGGCACCAGGAACAACTTCTTCACCATAACCTTTTTATCCATGCCGCTTGTCCCGTGCTTGCACGCAAGCCAGTACGTGAAGGTAAATATGACCGCCATATGCCCGAAATCGAACATGGTTATCCGGGCCAGACCCTCCTTGTCGTATGCCGTGATGAAAAAGGGCAGGGTAAACCCTATGTTCATTATCGTCGAGCCGACAATGAACGTGCCCAGGGTCGCCCGGGGAAGCCGGAGAGCCTTACCTAAAAGCAATGAGATCCCCGTTGTCGTCAATACGACAAGAGCGGCGCTGACAGGGAGAAACACAAAGCTTGGCCTGAGTTCGATGTCCGCGATGGATAGTATCACCAGGGCGGGTAACGCTATGTAATAGACCACTTTGAGAAAGAGGTCGCCGTCTTCCTTCTTGAGAATGTTCAAACGTTTCAGCGCATATCCCAGGAGAAATATGAGCACAACGGGGACTATTTTCAGGATCACGTTCATGTCTTTGACTTCAACGACCGTCGGCGAAGATGCGGTTAACTGCATCCCGATGAAGGTTGCCTAATTCTGCCTCAATTCCCGCCCGGATGCAACCTCAAAATGCACCGTTCCTCATCCGGCCAAAGGTCTCTGCGACAATGGACTGAAGGCTTATACGAAAAAAGGCATCCCCGCCCTTCTTCCGGGCGGGGATGCGGGATGGTCTCTATATTCCCGTCTAGAACTTGCTTCTCGGTGTGTAATGCGTGTGGAGGAGATGATGCGACTTCTCTCCCAGCGGCGCCCCCAGATACTCCTCGTATATCCTCTTGATGGAGGGGTTGTCGTGGGATTTTCTGTAGGTCAGGGCACAGTCTTCATTGTAGAGCGCCTGCGCCCTTTTCATCCTGATCTCGTTATCAACGGGAACGGGCTGACCGCCGCCTCCGACGCATCCGCCAGGACAGGCCATAACCTCGATGAAATGGTAGTTCGCCTCTCCCGTCTTGATCTTATCGAGAAGCTTGCGGGCGTTCCCAAGACCGTGAGACACGGCGACCCGTACATCGCCGATACCGTCCACGGGCACCATCGCTTCCTTAATGCCCTGAAGGCCTCTTACGGCCGTGAACTCGACATTCTCCAGTGTCTTTCCAGTCGCCACCTCGTAAGCCGTGCGAAGGGCCGCCTCCATGACGCCGCCCGTCGCCCCGAATATCGTGGCCGCACCGGTGTATTCTCCCATGGGGTCGTCATAACCCTCATCGGGAAGGCCCTCAAAGTCGATGCCGGCCTGTTTGATCATCTTCGCGAATTCGCGGGTCGTCAGGACGTAGTCCACATCCTTGTACCCGCTGTCGTACATCTCGGGCCGGTTGCATTCGAATTTCTTCGCCGTGCAGGGCATCACGGAAACAACCACAATGTCCTTCGGGTCAACGCCCGCCTTCTGGGCGAAATAGGTCTTCGTCAGGGCGCCGAGCATCATGTGCGGCGATTTGCAGGTCGAGAGGTGATCGAGGAGTTCGGGGTAGAAATGCTCGATGAACTTGATCCATCCCGGGCTGCAACTGGTGATCATCGGAAGGACCCCGCCCGTCTTGACCCGCGTCAGAAGCTCCGTCCCTTCCTCCAGGATGGTGAGGTCGGCGGCGAAGTTCGTGTCAAAAACGCGGTCGAAACCGAGCCTCCGGGCCGCGGCGAGCATCTTGCCCGTTACCAGCGTGCCGGGAGGATATCCGAACTCTTCACCCAGGGCCGCCCTGACTGCCGGCGCGTCCTGGATGACGACGAACTTGGTCGGGTCGTTGAGGGCAGCCCAGACGTCGTCTATGTACTCCTTTTCCGTAATGGCACCAACGGGACAGACGATGGAACACTGGCCGCAGTTCGTGCAGGCCACATCGTTGATGTCACGGTCAAAGGCGGGCTCCACGCGTGTTTCGAAGCCCCTGCCCTGCATGTACAGGGCCGTCACGGACTGTATCTCCTGGCAGACCGTTACGCAGCGCCTGCAGAGAATACATTTGTTCTGGTCCCGCCGTATCGACGGGGATGATTCATCGATCCGGCCGCCGCTTTTTTCTCCGGTAAAACGGATCTCCCTGATGCCGAGATCGTATGCAAGCGACTGAAGATCGCAATGGAGGTTCTTCGCGCAGGAAAGGCACTCGAAGGGGTGGTTCGACAACAGCATCTCCACCGAGAAGCGTCTCGCCTTGCGGACCCTCTCCGTATTGGTGTGAATGACCTGCCCGTTGGCCACGGGCGCGACGCATGCCGCCTGGAGGGTCCGGTTGCCCTCCACCTCGACAAGGCAGACCCTGCAGGCGCCTATCGCCTGGACCTCGGGCAGGTAACACAGGGTCGGTATGCGGACATTCGCTTCTGCGGCGGCGTCAAGTATCGTTGTTCCTTCTTCGACTTCGACGGGCCGGCCGTCAATGGTAACATTTATCATCATAGTGGTCTACTCCCTTGGGTCGTCCCCGATATTTACTCGGTCTGCCTGACGTAGCAGTGGAGGCATCTCTTGGCCTCTTCGACCGCGGTTCTTTCGTCATAACCGAGAACAACTTCGTTGAAATTACGGCCCCGTTTCGATACGGGCAGATGAGGCATTTCTGCCCTGCCCAACTCCTTCTGATACAGCGTTTCATCATAGGAGACAACCATGCTGACGAGTTCGTCACGGTAGGCGTTCGGCGCCTTGCCGTCACCTCCGAGATATTCGTCGATGGCCATGGCGGCCGTCTTGCCGTCGCCGACGGCCTCGACGACCGTGGCGGGCCCCCTGACATTGTCACCGGCGGCGAAGATACCGGCGGCGTCCGTAGCGAGAGTCTTCACATTTACCTCAACGGTCCCGGCCCTGCCCGCCTTGACACCGTCCCCGTTCATCCACGAAAGATCGGGTACCTGGCCTATGGCGGCTATTACCATGTCGGCGTCGACCACAAAATCGGATCCGGGTATGGCCTGCGGCGTGCGCCTGCCACCCTTGTCGAACCTCCCGAGACTCATCCGCGCGCACTCGACTCCCGAAGCCTTTCCGCCCTTCGCAACTATGCTGAGCGGTGCCGTAAGGGTGTGAATGGCGATGCCTTCGTTCTCGGCCTCGTCGATCTCCTCGACATATGCGGGCATATCCGAGCGCTCGCGCCTGTAGAGAATGGAAACCTCACTCGCGCCCAGGCGCAGTGCCGCCCGTGCCGCGTCGATGGCCACGTTGCCGCCGCCGATGACGGCGACCTTGCCCTCCACCTTCAGCGTTTTGCCGAGATTGACATCGCGCAGGAATGTTACGCCGTCAAGCACTCCCGGGGTTTCCTCGCCGGTGATGCCAAGCTTCTGCCCCTTGTGGGCACCCGTGGCAAGGAGGATAGCGCTGTAGCCGTCGCTGAGGAGCTTCTCCGTGGTGATATCCTTGCCAAAGGCCATGTTGTATCTGATCTCCACACCGAGGTCGGTGATGGATTTGATCTCGTTTTCCAGGATCTCCCTGGGCAGACGATAGTCGGGGATGCCCACGGCAAGCATGCCGCCCGCCACGGGGAGCGCCTCGAAGACCGTCACACCGTACCCCTTGAGGGCGAGGAAATAGGCCCCCGCGAGCCCGGCCGGACCGGCGCCGATGACGGCGACCTTCTTGCCCTTCGGCTCCTCCACCGGGGGTCTATAGCGGGGGTGGGACTTCATGTCCACATCCGCAGCATACCTCTTGAGGGAACAGATCGAGATGGGAGCATCGATCTGGGACCTGCGGCATTTCGCCTCGCAGGGATGAACGCAGACCCGGCCCAGTGTTGCCGGGAAGGGATTTGCTTCCTTTATGACGGCAATGGCTTCTTTCATCCGGCCCTCGCTGATAAGGGTTACGTAACCCCAGGCGTTCTGGTCGGCGGGACAGGCATTCTGGCAGGGGGCGTCGAAGAGCTCACTGCACACACCTGCCCGGCAGTGCTTGTCCTCGATGTGCTCCATGTATTCGTGCTTGAAGTACTGGAGCGTGGAGAGAATCGGGTTCGGCGCCGTCTGCCCGAGGCCGCACAGGGCCGAATCCTTGATGCGCGTCGCGAGCTCGACGAGGTCATCGATGTCCTCCGGCTTTCCCTCGCCATGGGTGATGCGCCGTAATATCTCGAGCATGCGCTTTGTGCCTATACGGCAGGGCGGGCACTTTCCGCATGATTCGTGCTGGATGAAGTCCAGGAAGAACCTGGCGAAGTCGACCATGCATGTGTCCTCGTCGGCAACGATGAGCCCGCCCGACCCGACGATTGCGCCGAGTTCCGCGACGGATTCATAGTCGACAGGAACGTTGAGGTGGTCGATGGGGATGCAGCCGCCGGAAGGACCGCCCAGCTGAGCCGCCTTGTATTTCTTCCCTCCCTTGATGCCGCCGCCGATGTTGAAGACGATGTCTCCCAGCGGCGTGCCCATGGGCACTTCGACGAGGCCCGTGTTGTTGACGGCGCCGGCGAGTGCAAAGACCTTGGTGCCCTTGCTCTTTTCGGTGCCATACTGGGCATACCAGGCGGACCCGTTGTTGATGATTGCGGGGATGTTCGCGTATGTTTCAACGTTGTTCAGAAGAGTCGGGGCGTTGAAAAGACCCTTGACCACGGGAAAGGGCGGTCTCGGTCTCGGCTCGCCGCGCTTGCCCTCGATGGAGATCATGAGGGCCGTTTCCTCGCCGCAGACGAAGGCGCCCGCGCCGATGCGGATCTCGAGGTCGAAATTGAAGCCCGTCTCGAGGATGTTCTTTCCGAGGAACCTGTATTCCCTCGCCTGTCCGATGGCCCAGTTGAGGCGTTCTATGGCAAGAGGATATTCCGCCCTGACGTACACGTATCCCTGCTGGGCGCCGATGGCGTACGCGGCTATCGCCATCGCCTCTATGACGCTGTGCGGGTCGCCTTCCAGGACGCTGCGGTCCATAAACGCGCCGGGGTCGCCCTCGTCTGCGTTGCAGACGACGTACTTCACGTCACCCGGAGACTGGAAAGCGAACTTCCATTTCATCCCCGTCGGGAACCCGCCGCCGCCGCGGCCGCGCAGGCCCGACTTGAGTACCTCGTCGATGACCTCTTCCCGGGTCATCGACGTTAAAGCCTTACCCAGGGCCAGATAGCCGTCGCGGGCGATGTATTCCTCGATGTTCATCGGGTTGATGACACCACAGTTTCTCAGAACGATCTTGATCTGGTTCTTGAAGAAGTCGATCTCCTTCATCGAAGGGATGGTCTTTGCCGTCACTGCCTCTTTGTAGAGAAGGCGCTCGACTATCCTGCCCTTAAGGAGATGTTCCGTAACGATCTCTTCGGCGTCCGCGGGCGTGAGTTTCTGATAGAGAACCCCTTCCGGGTAGACAAGCGCCAGAGGACCGAGGTCGCAGGAGCCGATGCAACCCGTCTCTATGACCTTGATCTCGTTCTGCAGGCCCTGTTCGATGACTTTATTGACAACCGCATCCCTGATCTGACGGCAGCCGGACGAGACGCATGCAGCCCCGGCACAAACCAATATGTGAGCGCGAGATAACTCCATGTTTATCCTTCCTCCTTACTCGTACTTTTCTAACACATCCGAAAGATGTGGCGGCTTGATCCGCCCGTAGACATCCTCGTTGACCAGCATCGCCGGCGCAAGGCCGCACGCACCGATGCAACGCACAACGTCCAGGGAGTACCGCCGGTCCTCCGTCGTGCCGCCGACCTTGATCCCCAGTTCTTTCTGGGCCTTGTCCAGGACCTCCTGGGAACCTCTCACGTAGCATGCCGTGCCGAGACAGACCTTGACGCTGTTGCGTCCCTGGGGCACGGTGGAAAAGAAGTTGTAGAAGGTGATGACGCCGTACACCTCGTTGAGCGATACATTGAGACCTTCGGCGACCATTTCCTGAGCCTTCCTCGGAAGATAACCAAACAGGTTCTGAGCCTTGTGCAGGACCATAATGAGGTCTTCTCCCTTCCCTCGATGTTCCGTGATGACTTCCTCGAGCCGGGGATAGAGCTCTTCCTCCTGAACCTCGGCACAGTGGCATTGCTTTTCTGACATCTTCATCCCTCCCTCTTAGAGTAACCTGGCGATCGAACTCACTTCTTCGGCAATATCTTGCCGTCCACGGTACTCCGCTTATAGTAATGAGTATGGAGAAGCTTGTGCGCCTTCTCCGAATTTGGTTTCTCGAGATATTTCTCGTACAGCGCCTTAACGGAGGGGTTCTCGTGAGAACGCCTCCACGGCAGGCTGCGGTCTTCTTCGTAGAGCGACTCTCCCCTGCGGGCCCGCTTTGCAATGTTGCTGCCCCAGGACTGGCCGCCGCCGCCGACGCATCCACCGGGGCAGGCCATGACCTCGATGAACTGGTATTCGGACTTTCCGTCCTTCGCGATCTGCTCTTTCACCTTGTCGAGAAGTTTCCTCGCCTGTCCGCAGCTGTGGGCCACGGCGACCTTGACCTTCGTCCCGTCAATATCGATCTCTGCCTCTTTAATGCCCTTGAGACCCCTGACGGGCTTTATCTCCACGTCCTCAAGCTCCCGTCCGGTAACGAGCCGGTAGGCGCTCCGCACCGCGGCTTCCATAACGCCGCCGGTGGCGCCGAAGATGGTGGCCGCACCGGTGTAATCCCCCAGGATGTCGTCCGCGGGTTCGTCGGGCATTTCCCGTATGTCGAGGCCGGCCTCGCGCATCATCCTGCCCAGTTCCCTGGTTGTAAGAACGTAATCGACATCCCGGTGGCCGCTCGCGTTCATTTCGGGCCGCAGGCACTCGAACTTCTTCGCCGTGCAGGGCATAATGGAAACGGAGACTATCTTCGCGGGGTCTATCCCTTTTGCCTCGGCGTAGTATGTCTTCGCCAGGGCGCCGAACATCTGCTGCGGCGACTTGGCCGTGGACATGTGGGGGATCATGTCATGGAAAAAGGTCTCCATGAACTTGATCCAGCCCGGGCTGCAGGACGTGATAAGAGGCAGGTCCTTCCCGGACGTAAGCCTGCCGATAAGCTCTGTACCCTCCTCCAGAATGGTGAGGTCGGCGGTAAAGTTCGTTTCCAGCACCGCGTCGAAGCCAATCCTTCTCAGGGCCGCGTGCATCTTCCCGCTCACGAGCGAACCCACAGGCATGTCGAACTCCTCGCCAAGCTGCACCCTCACCGCCGGGGCCTCCTGGACGACGACAAATTTGTCGGGATCGTGGATGGCATCCCACACCTCATCGACGGCGCTCTTCTCGTACAGGGCCCCGACGGGGCAATGAACGACGCACTGCCCGCAGTTGATGCAGACACTGTTGCCGAGACCGGCATTGAAGGCCGTCGTGATGACCGTGTCGAACCCCCTGTGGTTCACTGCCAGGGCGTTCACGGTCTGGATCCTGCTGCACACCTCGATGCACCGCCCGCAGAGTATGCACTTGTTGGGGTCACGGACGATGGCAACGCTGGAACGGTCTATGGGAAGCTTCTCCCGCTCAGTGTCGGCGTAATCGAGGGTATTGATGCCGACGGTGGCGGCAAGCTTCTGCAGCTCGCAGTTGTTGTTCTTCACGCACGTCAGGCATTCGGTGTCATGATTGGACAGGATAAGCTCGACAAGCTGCCTGCGTGTCGCCATGACCCGCGGCGTATGGGTCTTCACCTTGAAACCGTCAGCCGCCGGAGTCATGCAGGACCTTTTCAGGCCCGGTATTCCCTCTATCTCGACGACACAGATCCCGCACTGCCCTCCCGGCGTAAGGTCGGGGTGGTGGCAGAGCGTGGGGATCGTGAATCCGGCCTTCTTCGCCGCCCACAGGATGGTCGTGCCCTCCGGCACCTCCACCGGTATATTGTTTATGGTCAGTTTTACCATGCTCATGTAATCTCTCCTTGATACGACCGTTCAGACCAGATCGGAATTATTGCACCCTGCCGTACACCTCGTCCCTGAAGAACCTCAGGGAACTCGTGACGGGCAGGACAGGCGACTGTCCCAAAGGACAGAACGACGTGTCGCGCATAACCTCCGATATGGACACGAGCTTGTCCACGTCCTCTGCTTTCCCCTTCCCTTCCGCTATGCGGTCGATGATCTCGGCAAGCTGGTTCGTGCCGAGGCGGCAGGGCACGCAATGGCCGCAGGACTCATGCCTGAAGAAGTGGAGGACACTCTGGAGCATCCCCACGATGTCGGCATCCTCATCCATGACGAGGATGGCCCCTGATCCAAGCACGGCCGCGTATTCCTTGAGGTTTACGAAGTCCATCTTCGCATCGAGCATCTCCGGACCCATGAAGGCACCCGCGGCACCGCCGACGAGGGCACCCTTGAACTTCTTGCCGTCCTTGATGCCGCCCGCGTATTCATAGATGATGTCACGCAGGGTAGTACCCATCTCCGCTTCGATGAGGCCCGGAGTGGCCACGTTCCCGATTATGGTATAGACCTTGGTTCCGGGACACTTGTCCGTGCCGTAACCGCGGTACCAGGCCGCTCCGTTGCGGACTATCTCCGGTACGTTCGCGAGCGTCTCCACATTATTCACGACCGTCGGTTTGGCCCAGAGGCCTTCCGTTACGGGATAGGGAGGCTTGTTGCGGGGATGACCTCTCTTCCCTTCCAGAGACTCGATAAGCGCCGTCTCCTCGCCGCAGACATAGGCGCCGGCGCCCTTCATGACCGTGATGTCAAAACTGAAACCGCTCTCCAGTATATTGTCTCCGAGAAGCCCGTAAAGCCGCGCCTGGGTGATCGCCTTCTCCAGGCGTTCGATGGAAAGGGCATATTCTCCGCGGATGTAGACGAAACCCTTCGTCGCGCCCACGGCATATCCCGCCAGGATCATGCCCTCGATGAGTTTGTGAGGGTCGCCCTCAAGGATGAGCCTGTCTTTGAACGTTCCCGGCTCGCCCTCGTCGGCATTGCATATGATGTATTTCACATCGCCCGGTGCCCTGGAGGCAAATTCCCATTTCATGGCCGTTGTGAAGGCCGCTCCACCCCTGCCCATAAGCCCCGAGTCCTTGACTTCCTTTATGACCCCTGCGGGCTTGAGTTCGGTGAAGGCCTTTTCGAGCCCCTCGTATCCGCCCTCGGCGATGTATTCGTCAATGTTCTCCGGGTTGATGACACCGCTGTTGCGCAGCACGATCCGGGGCTGTTCCCTGAGCAAACCCGTCTTCTCCTTCTTGATGACGTGCTGTTTTGGCACTTCCGTCATTATGAGCCTTTTCACGGGCCTTCCCTTGAGAAGGTGCTCCTCAACGAGCTCGGCAGCGTCTGCGGATGTTACGTTCGCATAGTAGACGCCCTCGGGATAGACAACGATGACGACCCCCTGACCCGTCGCCCCTATGCTGCCCGTCTCCAGTACGGCTATCTCACCGGAAAGACCCTGCCTGTTGATCTCCTCCACCAGGGCCTTCTCGACAGCACGGGCGCCCGCCATTATCGTCCCTGCATCGATACTGATCAATACGTGGTTTCTAACGAGGTTCATATCTCTTTTCTCCTCTTGTCAAGGATGGCATCGACCTTCTCCGGTGTGAGATTGCCGAACATCTCTTCATTTAGCATCATGGCTGGTGCCACACCACAGGTGCCGAGGCAACTTGTCAGTTCCAGCGTGAACATTCCGTCCTTGGTGGTCCCCCCTACGTCTACTTTGAGCGAACCCTTGAGATAGTCAAGGAGCGAGTGCGCCCCCATGAGATGACACGGAGGGGACTCGCAGAGGCGTATTATATTCCTGCCCCGGGGCTTGAGGCTGAACATCGTGTAGAAACTTGCCACGCTGTGCACGTAGCTGTATGGGACATTGAGATAGTCCGCGCAAACCTCGATGTCTTCCCTGGCGAGGTACCTCTCCGGGTTGTTATCCTGAAGGTCGTGCATGATGTAAAGTATGTTGCTGAGGTTTGGTTCAAATTTCTTGAGAATAGCTTCCCTGTCCAAGCCGGCCTCCTTATTGGTTGCCTAGATGGCAAATTCCGAAACGGGGTGCCCGTTGACCACGTGCTCCACCACCACCTTTCTCGCCTTTTCCGGATCCATGTTCCCATAAACCACGGCGGGCTTGTCTTCCTCGAAGACCTCCACCATCGGCTCCTGCGAGGCAAGTCCCTTCTCACCCGTCTGCGTCACGACAACGTCGGAAAGGTTCCGTTTCCCCACTTCTTCAACGAATGTTTTGAGCACGTCACGCGCGCCGGCGGCTATGCCGCTTGTCCCCATCCCGACGACGATCCGCACCCGTGCCTGCTTCTGCCGCAGCTCCACATCCTTTTGCGCCTTTTCCCTTATTCTTTTCAGCTCTTCAAGATTCATCTCTCCGCCTCCTTATGGTGATAACAATCTATATAGAATCATAGATGTTCGTCAAGAAATTTGCCAAGGAAACCTATGACTTCCGGGTGGTTCACCGGAACGTCACCGAGTTCCCTTTTCAACTCCCGTGTATCGAGCCCGAAGCTCCTGCCGTCGACAGAATAGTGAAGATCGAAGTCGACATCGGGATGGCTCACGACAAGGACGAGAAAGGTGTCCCGTATGCCTCCCAGCGGGGGCAGGTCGGGGTGCCGGCAGTCAAAGGTCGCCCGTATGGTCGTCCCCGCACCCTTCGCGCTTGACAGCTCGAAACTGCCTCCCGTCGTCTCCGCCGTTCCCTTGAGAAGAGGTATCCCGAGGCCCACCTTCCTCCCCGTTTTCGTTGAAAAAAAGGGGTCCTGCACCTTCCGTACCGTTTCAGGGTCCATCCCGACCCCGTCGTCGGCTATCACGAGCCTCAACATTGCCGTCCGAGGATCCTTCTCGATGGCGATGCCGACGTGTTTCGCCCCTGCCGTCACTGAATTCATCGCTATGTCCATAATATGGGATGAAATATCCTCCATCATGATGGCTGTTACCTTCCATTCACAACTGCCGCGCCTGTCCCGGGAGCATCCGCTCCCCCAGAGACCTCAGGGCATCTTCTATATTCGCGCAGTCAGGCGCATCGAGGGTCAGGCGCGTCCTTCGCCTGCCGATATCCGCCGGATAATGGGCATCGGAAAACGTCACGAAGGGCAGGCGCTCCCTCATGATAAAGGGCCTCAAGCTCCCGGCCTTTTCGCGCTCGCGTATCTCCAGGGCGTCAAAGGGGATGTCCGCCGGTATGAACCCGAGCTGGCTTATAATGCTGAACGTAGGGCTGTCGACGTGGGACGCTATGGCTATGCCCCCGTGGGACTTTATCCAGGACACGGCGTCCTCCACGGAGATCCCGGCAGAGCTTATGAGAAGCCTCTCCTCACTGCGGATTATGTTGTCCTCCCCGTCCACCACTACCTGATCACCCCAGAACTCCACATCGTTGGCCACCGGCGGCAGAAGGTCGTAGACCATGAGCTGCAGCGCATATGCCGTGTTATAGTCGTCAAAAATGGCGATGATGTGTATCTCCTCTCTGGTCTGCAGCTCCATGCCTGCCAGGACTACAAGTCCTCTGCGGTCTCCCGCTTCCTTGACGTAGGGCGTGTTCTCCGCCATGTTATGGTCCGTAACAGCGATGATATCGAGCCCCGCCTCATGTGCCCTCTCGACGATGACCCGGGGCGACATGTCAAGACTGCCGCAGGGGGACAGGGTCGAATGTATGTGCAGATCACAGGCAAATTCCGGCAAGTCCTCTCTAACCTCTCTGCAGGCGTTCATACACGAGGGCCGAGAGCTCGAATGCCGAAGGAGCCCCCCGAAGGACCGCTATGCCCTCCTGTTTTGCCTTCTCCAGGAACGATTCTTCCAGTGCCAGTTTCCGCGGTATGATGATGGCGGACACGTCCTTGAGCTTTGCCACCCCGAGAATGTTCACGTGCCGCTGAATCGTGATCCACACCGCATCGTCACCGATGTTCGCAATAACATCCGAGAGCAGATCGGAGGTATACCCCGACCTCACCGGTCTTTCCAGGTTCGTCTCTCCCGTGAGCACCTCAAGCCCGATCACCTCGGCAAGTTCACGAACGGTCATCATCCCCTCCCTGTAAACGTGTCATTGCTTCTCTCTACATATAATGTTATGCCTGTCATTCCCCCGACCGTCCCGACAGCCGTCAGCGCCCCCGTCCCGGGTCACCCTCCTTCGAATCGCCGCTCATCGACGTTGGAACGATGCGGGAAAGGTCGAGGATCTCCTTTGCCAGTATCTTGACCTTCTCTCGAAGTTTGATAACGCAGTCCGTCTCGTAGGCCACACCGCGGATGATATCCTCGGCAAGCGCCCGGCAGCTTGGCGAGCCGCAGGCTCCACAATCGAGACCGGGTAATTCGCTCGTTATCCGGTCGAGGCGCTCCATCTTCATGATCGCCCGGGAGACATCCTCATCGAGGGTCATGATCGCCCTCGCCTCCACGGGCTCCGTGGAGGCAAACCGGTTCTGCAGATAGATATCCTGGAGTTCGGCCTCTGTGAAATAAGGCTCTTTCGTTCCAAACCGCTTTATGAGGTCCCGGAGCCGGATACGTCCAACAAAGAGATTCTGGATATTAAGCGGCCCTCCCACGCAACCACCCGTGCACGCCTGGACCTCGACAAAATCCACGTCTTTGAGCTCTCCCCTCTCGATCTCCTCCAGGAGGCTTATGACGTTGTGGATCCCGCCGACGGCCAGGGTAGTCGCCGCGTCGATATTTCGCGACTCTCCCGTCACGTATCCCCAGGCCATGCCGAACCTGGTGGCGCGCTGCAGTCTTTCCGGTCCACCGTTCGCGGACCTGTCGCCGAGATGTCTGATGATATCCTTATATATAAGGTTGATCCCGATGACGCCGTTCACGGCTGAATGCTTCGTCGTCATGGGATTCCTCATTTCCGTCACTTTTGCCGGACAGGGGGATATGAAAAATGCCCCTATCTCCTCGTAGGGGATGCCCGTTCTCCGGGATGCCTGCTCCTTGGCGATGCGCGCCGCAACCTCCATGGGCGTGAGGAAGGGTGCCACCTGCTCGAGGAGGTCGGGATACTTGATCTGCATGAGGCGCAGTACCGCCGGACAGGCGGAGGAGAAGATGGGGCGTTTGCCCCTGTAATCCTTCAGGAACTCGTGGACGATGTGGCCTACGATCTCCGCGGCGAGGGCCACCTCGAAGACCTCGTCGAAACCGATCCCCTTGAAGGCCCCGAGCACGTCCTCGATATTGACCTGTTCCTTGAACTGGCCAAAGAAAGATGGCGCCGGCAGGGCGATCCGGTACTTGTACTCCGAAAGCTTCGCCAGCGTGTCCGTCACGGCCACCTTCGCGTGGTTCGGACATTCGCGGATACACTCGCCGCAGTCGATGCAGCGCTCCTCAACGATCATTGCCTTGCCGTCACGAACACGGATGGCCTCGACGGGGCACCGCTTGATACAGTTGGTACATCCCTTGCACTTCTCCGTCTCCAGCGTCACGGAATGGAAATATCGATTCATGCGCCCTCGTGCCGCCTCTCGTCCCTGAAGGAAACCCTGGCGTTCAGCGTCGTCCCCACGCCCACTCTGGATTCGATGTTGAGGTCATCGGAGCACTGCTTGATGTTGGAAAGGCCCATGCCGGCCCCAAAACCCATCTCCCTGATCTCATAGGACGCCGTCGAATACCCTTCCTTCATGGCAAGATCGATATCTTCGATGCCGGCCCCCACGTCTTCCGTCCGTATGGTAATCGCGTCGGGCTCGACATGGACGAGAAGCCTTCCCGACGTGGCGTGGATGGCTACGTTCATCGCCGCCTCATATATGATGATCGCGACGCGCTTGATGACATCCTGTTTCAACCCCAACTGTTGAAGGGTCTTCTTCACCCGCGACGCACACTCTCCGGCAACAAAGAAGTCCTTTTCGCCTATCTCGAAATCGAGCGTGATCTGTGGTGTGTACGCTAAGCTGTCAACCATTGGTTAGTCTCTCCTAACCGGGCTCTTGCTTGTCTCCTCTGACACCCTTCTCGTAAAGCCGGCCGCAACAGTCGAACGTGAGAAGTGTCGTGGTGAAAAGGGGGATCTTGTTCGCCTCCCCGCCCCTGATAACGGACTCATCGGGCCTGCGCCCCCCAACAAAGAGAATCGCCTTCGCGTCCATCACCTGTGCCGCATGGATCACGTGCGCGTTGGTCAAAGATGTGATCAAGAGTGAATGGGGCTTCAGGTAAAGGAGCATCTCGCTGATGAGGTCGCAGGCGAAACAAACCCGCACGCTACGCTTCAAACACTCGTCATTCCCGCAGAGCACCTGCGCTTCCAGCAGTTTCTGAACCTCTTGCAGTGTCATGTAGAACCTTGCCTCATCCGGATGTCGACCGGTGGTGTATCGGTACTCGTATCGCACCCCGGTTCCGCAAACCGGCCCCGGGTCCAACCTCACACAGCCTCGCTGCCGGATAGTATTGTCTGTTTAGTTGCAGGGACGAGCACGCTTGTTCAGTATAGTGCATTTTCCTTCCGAAGTCAAAAGGACAGTGAAGAAAATGCGAAGAAAGAAATAATATATATGCGGTTACCGTCCGCCGTCCCGGGCATGGGATCTTCTGCCGAAGGGTATGCCCAGCTTTCTCATGCGATGACGGAGCGTTCCGGGGTTCATGTCGAGAAGTTCGGCGGCCCCCCCGGGGCCCTCGATCCTGCCCCCGGCCACCCTCAGAATGCGGCTTATGTGTTCCGCCTCGACCTCGTGGAGTGTGACGGAGCCCCGGCTCTCTCCGGTGGCGGGAGCGCGCTCCTGGGTGGTGCTCGAAACACCCAGCAAGCCGTCGAATTTCAGGGGCTTCCCGTCAGAAAGGATGAGGGCTCTCTCCACGGCGTTCTCCACTTCGCGCACATTCCCCGGCCAGTCATACGTCATGAGCGCGTCTATGGCCCCCGGCGAAAGCGGCGGTATGGTGTGGCGTACCATCTCCCGGCTCTTCTTGCGGACAAAATGCTGGACCAGGGCGGGTATGTCGTTCTTCCTCGACCGCAAGGGGGGGACCTCGATGGGAAAGACCTTGATACGGAAGTAGAGGTCCTCCCGAAAATCACCGTCCTCCACCATCCTTTCCAGGTTCCGGTTCGTCGCCGACACGATCCTGATGTCGACGTGCACGGGTTCCGTTCCGCCGACCCGCTCTATCTCTTTCTCCTGGAGGACGCGCAGGAGCCGCACCTGCGCGTGGGGCGGGAGCTCGCTGATCTCGTCGAGAAATATCGTCCCTCCGTGGGCACGCTCAAAACGCCCCCTCTTGCGCGCGAGCGCGCCGGTGAAGGCCCCCTTTTCGTGGCCGAAAAGCTCGCTGTCTATAAGAGACTCCGGGATCGCCCCGCAGTTCACCTTCACAAAAGGTCCGTTGTACCGGGGAGAGAGGTTGTGGATGGCGTTGGCGATAACCTCCTTTCCCGTTCCCGTCTCGCCGATAATGAGCACGGGGCTGGCAAGGGGCGCCACCTTCCTCACGCTCTCCATGGCCTCCTTCAGTCCGAAGTCCGCCCCCACTATCTCGACGGTGTTCTTCCTGAGCTCTTCCCTGAGGTACCGGTTGTCGTCGGCAAGCATGTCCTTGAGATCGACCACCTCCCGGAGCCTGCGACTGTTGGCAACGGCGATCGCGGCCGGTTCATTGACCACCGACCAGAGGCGGACATGCTCCTGCGTGAACCGGCCCGTCCCCCGCGCACGTATTCCGAGGGCGCCGATATACTTGCCGTCGATGATGAGCCGTCCCAGCATTATCGAGCACTCCTCCCATCCAAGGTTCCGCGCCACCCTCCCGAGAATGGGGTCCTCGAAGATGTTCTCCGCGACGCGGACCCGGGGCCGTCGGTAGGGCTCTTCCAGTTCCTGGCGCAACTCCGGCGGCAGGTGCGTCTTGTCCGTTCTTGTCACTCCCCCTGCCTCGTTCGCCGTGGCCACCACGTCCACGGTACCAATCGTGGAATCGTAGACAAAAAGATCGAGTTCGTCAGCCGGTATCACGTTGCGCACATAGAGAAAACACTGATGAAGCGCGCCTTCCAGGTCCAGAGTGCCGCATATCCTCAGAGTCATCTCCCGGAAGAACTCATTCTCGTCCGCGTTCATGGTCTCTTCTCCTTCCCGCCACTATCGTATACGATAGTATAGACGAGAACTGACAAATATACCAGCAATATTCCGTCATATTTCACAGTAATCATGCCCGTACAACGTAACATACCGAATATACAGGGACATGAGTTATGGCACAAGGAATGCTTAAGGATTCAAAAGAAAGAATGTATGGAATGGATAGAGATCATACGATTGAGAACGCAACCCGATGTCGAGCCGCTGGTGGTCAAGTGGCTGAAAGACCTGGTCCACAGCATCGGCACAGCGCCCGGTCTCAGCGAGGCGAGGATCTATACCCATTCGGCCGTCCCCGGCGATGTGAGTCTGCATATATTGTGGGACACTGTGCAGAATATCCACGGGGAGAGCGAAATCGGATTGATGGCAGCCGAGACGCTGAAGAAATATGGCATCCTCGATCACACCGTGTGGCTCAGAAAAGGGAGCAACGGTGGCAACTTACATCGGCAGGTGACGCGATGATTTCCGCGGCATCATTCACTACATGCTACAACCCATCAGGGGCGGGAAATGTGAAGTACCTGAAATCCCTCACCTTTCCTTCCCATAACGTGAGTCGGGGGACATGAAGAATGTCCGACCTGATACTGAATAACCTCATGCTAATGTTGACCCTCATGTTCGCCTTCACAACTATCTGGATCACCTCTAAGCCCTCTCTACGCACGCAATCGAGCTCCCCATACCACCTCTACTTCGTCCTTCCCCTACCGGCAGACGAAACCACCGCTGTCGGCAAGGATCTCAACTGGTGTACCCGAGGCCATGTCCCCGACTCACAAATTAAATCGCAATTGAGGCTCTGAAGAGTCATCTTCACGATACCATCACCCCCCCCTTATGCGTTTTTAAATGCCCCCGGCGCCTCCCGGGGGCAACCCTTTTAGGGACCGTTGCAGCCGCTTGAATCGCTTGAATGCTTGAACGTTTGAAAGACAGTAAACCTGCTGCTTTCCCGGGTGGACTTATCAGATTATTTCCGAATTGGTCGATATTATACCGAGAAAGATGTTGACGTGAGAAAAGTTATTAGATATATTTTTATCGATAAGTTTTTATAGATAGGAAATTATCGACTGAACGAGATGGAGGTAAGCATGGCAGATGTGGAGGACAGGATAGATCTTCCAACCAAACCCATCCCGGAACCAACACTGAGGAGGCTCCCTCTCTATTATCAGTACCTGAAGAAAGTGCGCGATGAACATAAAGGGGATTTCATCTCCTGCACGCAGATCGGCAACGATCTGAGCATACTCCCCATCCAGGTCCGCAAGGATCTGGGGATCGCCGAGGCCGTGGGCAAACCGAAGCTCGGCTACAGTATCGACGATCTCATCTCCATCATTGAGACCTTCCTCGGCTGGAACAACACGAAGGACGCCTATCTCGTCGGTGTGGGCCATCTCGGGATGGCACTCCTCGGATTCGAAAGGTTCAAGGAGTACGGTCTCAACATCATAGCCGCCTTCGATATCGACAAGGAAAAGATAGGAAAGACCATCCACGGAGTCAAGGTCTTTCACCTGGGAAAGCTCCACAACATGGTAAAACGCATGGGCATCAAGATCGGCATCCTTACCGTTCCGGCACCCCCCGCCCAGGAACTGACGGATGAAATGGTCCGTGCCGGCATACAGGCGATCTGGAACTTTTCGCCGGTGAAGGTGAACGTCCCTCCCGGCATCATCGTCCAGCACGAAAACCTCGCCTCGTCCCTCGTGGTCCTGGCAAAGAAACTGACACTGGCAAGACAAAACCAATCGTAAGGATGGGATGGAATAATGGAAACGATGCGAAAATTCGAACGGGTTTGCGAGATCATCGACAACAACCAGCGAAACGCCGCGAGGCTCATACCCATACTTCAGGCAGTGCAGGCGGAATATCGTTACCTGCCGGAAGAGATACTGACCTTCGTGGCAACATCCCTCGGGATATCTCCCGCAAGGGTATTCGGAGTGGCGACTTTCTATTCGCTCTTCACCCTGAAGCCCAAGGGCAAATACCTCATACGGGTCTGCAACGGGACGGCGTGTCACGTCAAGGGCTCGATGGGCATCTACGGGACCATTGTGAAGAAACTCGGTCTCCCTGAAGGACAGGACTCCACGTCGGACATGCTCTTCACCGTGGAGACCGTCAATTGCCTCGGCGCCTGCGGCCTTTCGCCGGCCATGGTGGTCAACGAAGAGGTCTTCGGCCAGCTTACACCGCAACGGGTATCGGACATTATCGACGAAATCGTACTCAAGGAGGCGCAAAATGAATCTGATGCTCACGGGGCTTAACAAGATAACCAACGATTTTCACGCCCGCTCCGCGGCCGCCCGGCACCGCATCCTTGTCTGTGCCGGAACGGGATGCCTCGTGAACGGGTCCCTCAAGGTGTACGAGGCATTCGTGAACACGCTGAAGGAAAGCGGGCTCAACGCCATCGTCGAGCTGAAGAAAGAGGAAGAGGGCGAATTCGTGTCGCGCACCGGCTGCCAGGGGTTCTGCCAGATAGGACCTCTCGTCACCATCCTGCCGGAGAACATATTCTATACGAAGGTCAAGCCCGCTGACGTTGCCGAAATAGTCGAAGCGACGATACGGAAGGGCGACGTTGTGGAGAGGCTCCTCTACGTCGAGCCCGATTCGCAGAGAATATGCCGCACCAAGGACGAGATCCCCTTCTACCGGAAGCAGCACCGCTTCGTGCTCTCCAACTGCGGGGCCATCGATCCCGAGGACATAAACGAGTACATCGCGTCCGGCGGATACAGGCAGGCCATACGGGCCTACCTGGAGATGAGCCCCGAAGAGATCTGCCAGCTCGTCTTCGCGGCGGGCCTGCGCGGACGGGGAGGCGGCGGCTTCCCCACGGGACGGAAATGGGATGTCGCCCGGCGTGAGACAAACGCAAAGAAATATGTCATCTGCAACGGCGACGAGGGAGACCCCGGGGCTTTCATGGACATGGGCATCATGGAGGGCAATCCCCACAGCGTCATCGAGGGCATGATCATTGCCGCCCGGGCCATCGAGGCCGACGAAGGTTACATCTACGTGCGCGCCGAATACCCGCTCGCCGTCAAGCGCCTGCGCAAGGCCATCGACGATGCCTACCGCGTCGGCCTGCTGGGCAAGAACCTTTTCGGCACGGAACGCGCCTTCAACCTGAACATCATGGAGGGTGCCGGCGCCTTCGTGTGCGGAGAGGAAACGGCCCTCATCGCCTCCATTGAGGGGAAAAGGGGCATGCCCTCCCCCAAGCCTCCCTTCCCTTCCGTGAGCGGCCTCTGGGGCAAGCCGACGATCATCAACAACGTGGAGACCCTGTCGCAGGTGCCCCTGGTACTCGCCGCAGGCCCCGAAGGATACCGCAAGATGGGAACGAAGGAATCCCCGGGCACGAAGACCTTCGCCCTCACGGGCCACGTAGCGAACTCGGGCCTCATAGAGATGCCCTTCGGCGCGACGCTGCGTGAGATCATTTACGGTGTCGCCGGAGGCATGACCTCCGACACGGGAAAGGCCGTGAGCGACGGCTTCAAGGCCGTCCAGATAGGCGGTCCCTCGGGGGGCTGCCTCACCCGCGACCATCTCGACCTTCCCATAGACTTTGATTCCCTGAAGACCGTGGGCGCCATGGTCGGCTCCGGCGGCCTCGTCGTCATGAACAAGAACACCTGCATGGTCAGCGTGGCGCGTTTCTTCATGCAGTTCACGCAGCACGAATCCTGCGGCAAGTGTGTTCTCTGCCGTGAAGGGACGAAGCAGATGCTTGCCCTCCTCGACGATATCATAGAGGGACGGGCCACAATGCAAACACTTGATCTCCTCGAGGACCTCGCGGCTGCCGTCCAGAAAGGCTCGCTCTGCGGGCTCGGCAAAACGGCCCCCAATCCGGTCCTCTCCACGATGAAACACTTCCGCGACGAATACATCGCGCACGTGCGCGACAAGCGCTGCCCCACGGGAAAATGCAAGGCCCTCATAAGGCTCACCATAGACCCCGAGCTGTGCAAGGGCTGTACGCTTTGCGCGTCAAAGTGTGCCATCGGCGCCATATCGGGAGAGAAGGGGAAACCCCATGTCATCGACCAGAGCATATGCAGGAAATGTTACGTCTGTGTGGAAGCCTGCAAATTCAAGGCGATCAAAGGAGACTGAGCTATGAATGGCACCGTTGTCTACATCGATAATAAAGAGATACCCATCGAAAACGAACAGAACCTCCTGGAGCTTGTCAGGAAGGCAAGGATCGACCTGCCAACCTTCTGCTACCATTCGGAGCTGAGCATATACGGCGCATGCAGGCTGTGCATGGTGCAGGTTGAGGGAATGGGCCTCGTTCCGGCCTGCTCCACCCCGCCCGCCCCCGAGATGAAGGTGAGCACCAACACGGAGGAGATCCGGAGGATGCGCAAGATCATCGTGGAACTTCTCCTCGCCAACCACAGCCAGAACTGTCCCACCTGCCAGAAGAACACCACCTGCCAGCTCCAGGCACTGGCGAAGCGGCTCGGCATCACAAAGGTGCGTTTCAAGAATCAGCTGAAGGAAATGCCCCTCGACGAATCCTCTCCCTCCATCGTCAGGGACCCGAACAAATGCGTCCTCTGCGGCGACTGCGTGCGCATCTGCTCCGAAGTGCAGGGTGTCGGCGCCATCGATTTCGCGTACAGGGGAGCTCAAACCGTTGTCATCCCTTCTTTCGGCAAGGCCCTTGACCAGGTGGAGTGTGTGAACTGCGGCCAGTGCGCCCGGATCTGCCCCACCGGCGCCCTGACCCCCCGCTCCGAGGTGGACGAGGTCTGGCAGGCCATCCACGACCCCTCGAAGGTCGTCGTCGCCCAGGTGGCGCCCGCCGTGCGGGTGGCCATCGGCGAGATGTTCGGCCTGCCTCCCGGCACCACGACGACGGGGCAGATCGCGGCAGCCCTGAGGGCCATCGGCTTCGACAAGATATACGACACGTCCTTCACCGCCGACCTGACGGTGCTGGAAGAGAGCAACGAATTCATTAAGCGTGTGACCACAGGCGACAGGATCCCGCAATTCACGTCATGCTGCCCCGCGTGGGTCAAGTTCGTCGAGCAATATTACCCCGAGTTCCTCAACCATCTTTCGAGCTGCCGCTCCCCTCAGCAGATGTTCGGCTCCCTGGCGAAGGAGATGCTCTCCAGTGAGCTTGACGTCGCGCGCAAGGACATCGTCGTCGTATCCATCATGCCCTGCACCGCCAAGAAGTTCGAGGCGAAGAGACCGGAATTTGAGAGTGACGGCGTGCGGGACGTGGACCATGTCCTTACCACCCAGGAACTGGGGAGGATGATCGAGGAGGCCGGCCTTCACTTCAGGGAACTGGGTCCGGAATCCTTCCACCTGCCCTTCGGGTTCAAAACCGGGGCCGGCGTTATATTCGGCAATTCCGGCGGCGTCAGCGAGGCGGCGCTGCGCTACGTCAGCGAGAAACTGACGGGACAGAAGCTCGACTCCTACGAGTTCGCGTCCGTCCGGGGTGAAGAGGGCGTCCGCGAGGCAAAACTCTCCGTCGCCGGCAAGGAATTCTCCCTTGCCGTCGTGAGCGGCCTCGGTAACGCGAAACGGGTCCTCGAGAAGATACGAACCGGCGAGGCGCATTACGACCTTGTCGAGGTCATGGCATGCCCCGGCGGCTGCATAGGCGGAGCGGGCCAACCCGTCTTCACCGACCCCGCGGTCAAGCAGAAGAGGACCAAGGGCCTCTACGAGAACGACCGCATGCTGGAGCTCCACAAGTCGCAGGACAACCCGTACATCACGGAACTGTATGACAAAATGCTCGGCGACGTGGGAGGCCCCAAAGCACACAAGCTTCTCCACACCGGCTACCGCACCCGCAAGCGCATTTTCGACGAGGACGTGGACATAAGCTCCGGCGGAGAGAAGAGCATCGATGTCAGCGTCTGCTTCGGCACGAGCTGCTTCCTTAAAGGCTCCCAGAAGCTGCTCCGCGACATCCTCGAGCACATACGCGTGAAGGGGCTGGGCACGAAGGTCAACGTAAAGGCATCTTTCTGCTTTGAGAAATGCGACAAAGGACCGACAATTAAAGTAGGGAGCAGGGTCATTGACGGCTGCACCATAGAGAAGGCCATCGAGGCCATAAAGCGCGAGGGGGTCGACCTCGCCGAAGAGGTTAGCCAGAATGCTTGAAACACCAAAACCGCAGATCGTCTTCACGCTGACTGCCCGCTGCCGGGACTGTTACCGGTGCCTCAGGGCCTGTCCCGTCAAGGCGATCCGCATGCAGAACGGCCAGGCGTACGTAGATGAAAAACGCTGCATCGCCTGCGGCACCTGCATTCGGGAATGTCCGCAGCAGGCAAAGACATTCCGCAGCGACATCAACGTGGCTCAGACCCTTGTTGACGAGGGACACTTTGTCGCCGCCAGCATCGCCCCTTCCTTCCCCGCCGTATTCAACAGGTGGCAACGTTCGCGGCTCGCCTCGGCGCTCCGCGCCCTTGGCATCCGCTACGTGGGACAGACATCCCACGGGGCATACCAGATATCGCTGGAATCACAGAGACTCGCCAAAGCGGATACGACAAAGCCCCACATAACCACGGCGTGTCCTGCCCTGATAAACTACATCGAGAAATACAAACCCGAACTGATCGATTACCTGCTCCCCGTCGCATCCCCGATGGTGGCCCACGCGAGACTGTTGAAAGAGAAGCTGGGCAGCGATACCAGGGTCATCTTTATCGGCCCCTGCGTGGCCAAGAAATCGGAATTGAACCGGCCCGACGTTGCCGGCGTCGTGGACTGCGTTCTCACGTTCAAGGAGCTTAACGCGTGGCTCGAACAGAAGAACATTGACCTGTCCATGTGCGAAGAGAGCAACTTCGACGAAAGACCGGTGCATAATGCACAATTGTACCCGCTGCCCGGCGGTCTCATCAAGACAGCCGGCCTCGATGACGACGGACTCAACCTCAGACTTCTTCGCGTCGACAGCGCACAGGGCGTTCGAGAACTCCTGAACGACATCGGAGAAGGATCGGAGCACGCCCTCATCGAACCCCTGTTTTGCAGCCAGGGTTGCATCAATGGTCCCGGTATAGAATCCGGCAGAAACCTCTTTGAACGCAGACAGGAGATCATCGAATACACGGCGGAAAGCACGGCCGTCTCGACCATCCCCGACCCCGTGGAAAGCGATCTTCTGAAGGCCGCATTCAACCAGAACGACAGCGGCCCTTCCCCGGACAACGTCACGGAACAGCAGATAGAGGAGATCCTCGCTCGCACCGGTAAACAGGATCCCGAACAACAGCTCAACTGCGGGGCTTGCGGCTACGACAGTTGCAGGGAAAAGGCCATCGCCGTGGTTCTCGGCATGGCGGAACCCGAGATGTGCATCCCCTACATGAGGCGTCTGGCGGAGAGACGTACGGACCAGATCTTCAGTACCACACCCAACGGCGTCCTCCTGCTCGACGATGAGCTGAACATCCTCGGCATGAACCCCGCGTTCAAGAAGTTCTTTTCCTGCAGCGACGTCATCCTTGGACGGCACATATCCTATCTCATGGACCCGGCCCCCTTCGAAAAGCTCATATCCGGCGTCACGGAGAACCTGGACATTACCGTCCTGCACCGCCCTTACAACCTCCTGTGCCGGGAGCTATTGTACATGCTCAAGGAGGAGAAACAGATCGTCGGCATCTTCATCAACATAACGAGTCAGCAGGAACACGAGAAGAAGCTCAGGGAGATTCGTTCCCAGACGGTGGAACAGGCGAACGAGCTCCTTGAACACCAGATAAAGATGGCCCAGAACATCGCGCAGTTCCTGGGTGAAAGCACCGCCCGCGGTGAGGAACTGGTGAGAAAATTGATGAGTCTGAGCGAAGGCGATGAAAGCAATACCCGATGAACCGAGAAAATACATCGAAGCTGCGAACGCCCAGGCGGCAAAGAAGCCGGGCGGCATATGCGGAGATTACATAATAACGGAACGCACCGCCGAGGCAACGACGGTGATTGTGGCCGACGGGATCGGCACGGGCATCAAGGCGCGGGTTGCCGCCGTGATGTGCGCCTCCCGTCTCATGGAGCTTATCCGCGTCGGTTTCACCCTTCGCGAGGCGTGCCATAAGGTCGTCGACACCATGCACGCGGCACGGACCATGGACATCCCTTTCTCGGCCTTTTCCGTGTGCCGTGTCCTCGTAAGCGGCCACGCGACGGTCGTGTCCTACGAGATCCCGTCCCCCATTCTCATCAACAACCGCCTGGCGGCGTACCTGCCAAAACAGCGCGTCTTCCCCATGGGTCTCGAGATGGTGGGCGAGGTCAACTGCATGCTCGAATATGGGGACGGTATCGTCATGGTGAGCGACGGAGTCAGCCAGGCAGGCCTCGGCCAGCAATACCGCATGGGCTGGGGCATTCAGGGGGCATGTGACTTCATCAACGGCCTGCTTGCACAGGGCACGCCGATGAAGAATATTCCCGGCAGGATCGTAGCCAACGTGAGGGATATCTCCGGCGCGACATACGGGGACGACACCACGTGCAGTCTCCTGCTCTGCCGCGAGGCGCAGGTTCTCAACATCCTGACGGGGCCGCCGGCCCGGAAGCTGGACGATGCCAGGGTGGTCAGGGAATTCATGGACTTGAAGGGAAAGAAGATCGTCTGCGGGTCATCCACCGCCGAGATCGTCGCCCGCAACCTCGGCGTCCCCATCGAGATGAAGAACCTGTCAAATGCCTACCACAAACCGCCGTCTTATGATATAAAAGGTATAGACTATGCGACGGAGGGTGCGATCACCCTCAACCAGGTGTACAATATCCTGGGAGAGGCACCCGAGAAACTCGAACCGGACTCCTCAGTTTCAGACCTCTACAGGTTCTTCCACGCCTCCGATACGATCAATTTCCTCGTTGGAACGGCGGCAAATCCGGGACACGAACATATAGTCTTCAGGCAAATGGGTGTATACCCGAGGGACGTAATCGTCAGGCTCCTCACGGAGAAACTCAAATCCATGGGGAAACTGGTGAATATCATATATCTATAGAGGGGGACGTCAGATGGGCAAGCGCTGCCCACCCCCCGCACAACAGAAGGAGGCATCATGACAGCTGGAGCACCACTTGATTTTTTCAACGCAGCCGATTATTTCGTGGACCGCAACGTCCGCCAGGGACGGGGCCACAAGACAGCCGTGTACACGGAATACCGGAACTACACCTACAACGACATCCAGAAGATGGCAAACAAGACAGCGAACGCCTTCCGCGAGGTCGGCATAACCGTAGACGACCGTATCCTGATGATCATGCTCGACGTGCCGCAGTTCTACGCCGTTTTCTGGGGCGTCATGAAGATCGGCGCCGTCCCCATCCCCGTCAACACCATGCTGACGCCTGAGGACTACGAATACTATCTCAACGACAGCCGGGCGAAAGTACTCGTCGTCTCCGAGCAGCTCCTGCCCGTTCTCGCCCAGATCAAGGGCGACCTCCTGTACCTGCGCGACCTTGTCGTCATATCGGAGACGAAGGGGGCCCACATCCCCTTCAAGCAGAAATACCGCCATGCCCCCAACACGGTGAAGACGGAGTTCACCACCAAGGACGACGTGGGCTTCTGGCTCTACAGCTCGGGCTCGACGGGCTCACCCAAGGGGGCCATCCACTCCCAGTATGACATGGTGGTCACCTCCGAGTCCTTCGCCAAGGGCGTTCTCGGCATCACCGAGGATGACATCGTCTTTTCGGCGGCACGGCTCTTCTTCTCCTACGGTCTCGGCAACGGCATGTATTTTCCCATGTCCGTCGGCGCCTCGGCCGTGCTCAGCGCGCACGCCCCTTCGCCCGAGAACGTCTTTAAGCATCTCGAGAAATTCCGTCCCACCATCTTCTTCGGCGTCCCCACACTCTACGGGCAGATGCTGGAGTACAAGGCCAAAGAGGACAAGGAAAAGGGTATCAAGAAGGTAAATCCCAACGACCAGCACGAGCTTTCATCAGTGCGCATCTGCGTATCCGCCGGCGAGGCGCTCCCTGTGGACATCTTCGAGCGCTGGAAGAAACGCTTCGGCATCGAGATTATCGACGGCATCGGCTCCACGGAGATGCTCCATATTTTCCTTTCCAACAGGCCCGGCGACATCAAGCCTGGGTCCACGGGGAAACCCGTTCCCGGTTACGAGCTGAAACTCGTCGACGAGAACGGCCAGGAAGTCCCCCGGGGCGAGATAGGCACCCTGCACGTCAAGGGCGACAGCGCCGCCCAGCAGTACTGGCGCAAGCGCGAAAAAACGCGGGTCACGATGCAGGGAGAGTGGGTCAACACGGGCGACAAGTACTATATCGATGAGGAAGGCTACTACTGGTGCGCCGGACGAGCCGATGACATGCTCAAGGTGGGCGGCATCTGGGTATCCCCCATCGAGGTGGAGAACACGCTGAGCCAGCATCCGGCCGTCCTGGAATGCGCCGTCGTCGGCGCCCCGGACGCGAAGGACCTCATCAAGCCCAAGGCCTTCGTCATACTGAGAAACGGGTACAAGAAGACAGAGGAATTGAAAGAGGAACTGAAGAAGTGGGTCCTCGACAGACAGGCAAAGTTCAAGTACCCCCGCTGGGTCGAATTTGTCGACGAGCTTCCAAAAAGCGCGACGGGAAAGATACAGAGGTTCAGACTGAGATAAAGAAGGTTCAGGAGTTCCAGGGTTCAAGAGTTCAAGAGCCTTGAGACAAAGATACGAAAGGCCCTCCCCGTCCGCTGGATGGGGAGGGTTGCTTTGCCCCGGGAATGTCAGGAATTTGCTCTTGAATAACGGGTATGACCGGGGTTATAGATATACAAAGTGGATATTTCACGTGTGGAAGAAGCGATCGATACCGGGATTGTCGCACCGGCATTGCAGCAGCAGAGGATCAACGCGGCAGATACGGTGCATCCGGGGTGGGGGGTTTGCCCCGCTCCCCAATTAATGAGAGGGGACCAAGAATGACCAGGGCATTTTTCGTTGTGGCAATCGCTTTCACATTTCTCCTGTCGTTGCATTCCTTTGCTGACGCGCAATCCAAGAAGCCTGCGGCCTCCAAACAGCAGACCTGTCTGAGCTGCCACAGCGACTTCTCGTCGCTGCTGCCCGCGAAGCACCCCCGCGTCGCGGGCAAGGACCTCAAGGCGTGCACATCCTGCCATGTCCCCGACCCCCGGAACGAGGCAAAACCGAAGGCCTATTCTGCGAAGCTTCATCTTGGTCACATACAGCCGGGCAATGAGCTCGATTGCCTCGTGTGCCACACCTGGCGGCCGGGCAAGGCCTTTGGCCTGGCGGGTGCGAAGAAGCCCTTCGGTGTTCTCACGAAGGAGAACATGGACGAGATCAGGAAGGTCTTTACCTCCTGGGCCTCATCGAAACATCTCGACGCCCATCACGGCAAGAAGAACGTGACCTGTGCCGGATGTCATGAGAAACTGCCCGAGACCGGTGACTCCGTCGAAAACGACCGGTGCCTTGCCTGCCATGGCACTATGGAAAAGCTCGTCAAGAAAACGGCACCCAAGGATTTCCCCGACAGGAACCCCCACGAGTCCCACCTCGGGACCATCAACTGTACCGTTTGCCACAAGGCCCACACAGCATCGAAAACCTACTGCCTCGATTGCCACAAGAATTTCAACATGAAGATACCTTTTGGCGAGAACGCAGCGGGAGCGAAAGAGACGGCGGGTAAGAAAACGCAGTGAGGTGATGCCGGGGAGCACCATCCGGTAAGGTCACCGAAGGGTGATCGCAGGAGGAGCAACTGTGGCCAGAGCGTTCTTGGCGGTCTTCGCCGTTCTCATGGGCCTGTGCATGTCCGCGTGCGCCGAGAGTCAGAGGACGGCCGGCACATTTCCGGAAAGGGTCCGCGAGTTCACCAATCCCTCGCAGACGATACGGATCGCGGTGGGCGAGACATTCTCCATCGTCCTCGACTCGAATCCGACAACAGGTTATAGCTGGCAAAGAGGAAAACAGGCCGAAGATGGCATCCTGTCCTTCGTGGACAGTGCCTACGTCGCCCCCCGAACGGACCTCGCCGGTGCCGGCGGCAGGGAACGCATGACCTTCAAGGCCATGGCACCGGGAACGGAAAAGCTGACCCTTTATTACCTCCGCCCCTGGGAAAAGAACACGGAACCGGCAAGAACCATGGTCTTCACCGTAACGGTACGGTGAAGACCGCTTGAGCCGCTTAAACAGCTTGAGTGACTATGTTATAAAAGCGCCTTGCACGACAGACAGTTAAAAGGCTACCATCTTTCTTGGATCTTAATAGTGGTGCACCAACACCACAACTAAAAGAAAGGGAGGTAGCCAAATGA